>Ga0114993_10001771_pt1 | contig 24606 bp, 18 predicted proteins | sample ArcticOcean_MG_C_FD_87042 | JGI IMG/M metagenome (GOLD analysis project Ga0114993, IMG submission 87042) | Marine microbial communities from western Arctic Ocean - ArcticOcean_MG_CB2_150 | ecosystem: Environmental > Aquatic > Marine > Oceanic | place: Arctic Ocean: Canada Basin | collected...
GGAGAAGGCGATGGAGAAGACGGTAGCGAGGGAGAAGGGAACGGCTCCGAAGAGGAAGATGAACCGAGCGGCGGCATCCTGAACATCAGAGATGATCCTCTGTCGAGACCGGGCGCGACGTTTCTGTTCTGGCTGATGGTGATATCTACAATATCACTGGTTTTAGCCGGTGCCTCGATGTTCCTGCAACCTCGCAAAGGTACCGGCGAGGTGCTGGTCGATGACTCCGGCTACAGGTTCGACGATCCCGACGCCCATATGGCGATTCTCAAGGGGACCAGTTTCGATGAGGGGGCAGAGGATGCTCGCGCGCGCACCGAAGGGCGCGACGATGGTTCACACGGATCCATCAGACTGGATGGTTTTGGATTCGAATCCGTCACACGTGACGAGGTTCAGTGGATGCTCGACCAAGGCCATACAATCGAAGAGGTGCGGGCCAAACTCGGAGAGGAGGAGTGATGACCGAGGCTATTCAAGACCTCGTGCAAGGCGTCGTTGACGGTTCGCTCTCTGATGACGAGTTGGCTGATTGGCTACGTGGTGTCTACGACGAGGGGCTCACAGAGCCAGAAACAATTGCTCTCACCGAGGCAATGAGAGACTCGGGCGACATTCTCGAATGGGACTCCGAGATTTCTAGGTTGATAGTCGACAAACACTCAACCGGAGGAGTCGGTGACAAGGTATCACTCGTGCTCGCCCCTGCTCTGGCCGCATGCGGTCTGATGGTACCGATGATTTCAGGTCGGGGGCTTGGCCACACCGGAGGCACGCTAGACAAGCTAGAGAGCATTCCCGGCCTCCGTGTCGAGTTAAGCTCTGAAGACATCCAGCAGCAAGTAGAGAGCATCGGTGTTGCAATAGTAGGCCAGAGCGATACTCTGGTTCCGGCCGACCAGCGAATGTATGCGCTTCGAGATGTGACAGAGACGGTCGCATCAATCCCCCTAATTACATCCTCCATCGTGTCCAAAAAGGCGGCTGAGGGGCTGTCGGCGATGGTACTAGACGTCAAGTTCGGCCGAGCCGCCTTCATGGTTGAGCGCGAGCAGGCTGTGGAACTAGCGCGCTCGATGGTCGATGCAGCCAACGGCATGGGCATTCGTACCACGGCGGTTCTGACTTCGATGCAGCACCCGTTGGGCTGCGCCATTGGTAACTCACTGGAGGTCCTAGAAAGTGTCGAGACCCTGTGTGGAAACGGCCCAGAGGACCTTGAGGAGCTGGTCTGTGTGCAGGGCGGCCTTCTGCTGCACGCCACCGGCTTAGTCGAAGACCCTCAGACCGGTGCGGTGATGATTCACGACAGCCTACAGGATGGTTCGGCCTTCGAGCGCTTTCGCCTGTTGGTAGAAGCTCAGGGAGGCGACGTTTCGATATTCGATAGCGACGCTTCGCTGATGCGTGGGCTGGGCCTGATGGATCCAAATCTCAACACCACTGAACTGTCGGTAGGTGCCACTGGCTGGGTCGAGGACATCGACGCCATGGCAATCGCTCGGGTCTGCTCAGGATTGGGTGCTGGGAGAGCGCGATTGGGCGACTCCGTCGACCGCGCTGTAGGAGTCATACTCGAGGTGCAGGTTGGAGATCATCTGGAGAAGGGTGAGCCGTGGATGGTGCTGTACCATCGCGACGAAGTGGACCGGGGCACCATAGAGGGGCTGCTTGGTTCGATTACCCTATCTGATGAAGAAGTCGAAGTCGGATCGAGGATTGAGGAGATGTTTGATTGAGACTAAGTCACATCGACCGGATGAGAGCCATAGCCGTGCTATGTATGGTCGAGGTCCACACGGCAGCCATCATCCCACCCGAAGGAATCAGTGTAGGTCACCCGGCTGCCTTCGTCGCAGCCGCCTTTGGAGGGATGGCCGCGCCGATGTTCGTCGTCATATCGGGCTGGGGCATCCACATGAGTGCGGTTCGCAGAGCCGCTGACCCTGGCCACACCGCCGGGATATGGCTGCGTTGGCTGGTTCCTCGAGTTCTGCTGCTGAGCCTGTGTCAACTGCTGGTCAACCTTCTCCTCAACGCCGACAGAGGGGGTCGCTTCGAGTGGCAGACCCCAGGTGTCCTGACACTGCTGGCAATCGGTGCCCTGCTGGCACCTGTTCTAATCCGACTCTCTATGCGCTCTCGCGCATTACTGATGCTGGCGATGATGGCGTTCCCATTGACTCTCGGGGACGCCTCTGGTCCGGACTGGCCCTGGTGGGAGAGGGTCGGTTCCGAAGGAGCTTCGGAATGGCTCGCTAGGCTGCTGTGGAACGGCACCTATCCCGCATTACCCTGGCTAGGTTTCATGCTGCTGGGCTCCTTAATCCACGACCTCGCTGATAATCCGACTGCGAGGGAGCGTGGCATCGCCCTCGGACTCGCTGCTACCACGATCACAGCGGCCGTCGCAGCGTTCGAAGGAATCCCTTGGGCTCTGACCGAAGGCGAGGCAGTCCTGACCTTCTTCCCAGCGAGCACCGCCTTCCTCGTCGTTTCCGGAACCTTCGTGCTGCTAGCCCACAGAGCACTCGAGGGTTCGGAGACGCGCGGGGGTAAGCCAGGTGGAGGTGACCGTCTAGCGTTCCTCGAGCCCGCCGGCCGCATCACGCTGACAATCTATGTCGCTCATTTCGCTGTGCTGGGTGCTGTGGCATCGGCGATGCAGGGGGAGCCTAGGCTGGGGCTCGTACCTGCGTTCGCTGCGACCATCGTCCACACTCTCATCTGGATACCTCTGGCGGCCTGGCACCAGAAACACATACCCAACATCTCCTTCGAGACTCTGCTGAAGAGAATCAGTTAGGCGTCACCGATATCGGACCGAACCATGCCTCACCCTCTTCGTTAGATGCCATGATGCGGACGTAGTAGGTAGTGTCGTCCGCGAAGCTGATGCTGGCAGAACCGAGGCCTACCTGCGGTGTGCCGGCGCTGACGCTGTATGGCCAGAGTTGGGAATTGTTGCCCATGTCGGTCTGCCCGTAGTAGACGGTGAGAGTGGTGTTGGTGCCGTTGTCATAGACGTCCCACGTGACATCCGCAGTGCTGCTGGTGACGTTGGTCGTAGTCAGATTACGAAGTATTGCGTCGTAGACGTAGAAGTCGCCGCGCAGAGGGTCGTCAACCCATACCGGCAGGTGTTCGAGCGCGTCGTAGGTGGCTTGGGTCAGTGGGAAGCCCCATGCAGCGTGATAGGGTGCGAGGTTGTAGCCGGTAGCGTTTGAGAGGTGCAGCACCCAGGCGTTGAACTCCTCAGTACCGCCGCTGGGCACCTCTGCAGCGGGAAGGGTGTAGTAGACCGTGAGTGCTTCCGTAATCGGCCCCCAGCCCCATTCCTCCTTGATTACTAGGAAGGTGTCCAAGGCGACCCATGTGGACCAGTTGGAAATGTTCGAGCCGTCCTCGAAGTACGCCCGCTGTGGATTGGCTGGGCGCAGATTGGGAGGGTTGACGAGTTCCTCCATCAAGTAGACACTGGCGAAGTTGCAACCTGTCTCAGTAGTACCTGGCAGTGTAGATGGCATCCACTGGTGGTTGTGGCCAAGCTCGTGGAACATCCCCCAATCACCGTTCTCGCTCATGTAAGATACGTCGACAACACCTGCCACGCTCAAGTCGTGTGCCATGAACGGATATCCAGAGTGCATCCATCCTGCTGAAATCTGTGCATCGAAGACCGCTCTCTCCACTCTTGGCCAAGGTGTGTATCCATATATCTCGTGCTCCATCCTCAAAGCCTCGTCCCACCAATCCATCAAATCCTGAGGGTTGTCTAGATCTCTAATCTCGTAACTTGGAACTGTCAAAATGAACTGGTCACTACCAATCTCAGCCCAAGGCGCTGGATCATGGCGATACTGCTGCTGCCACTGGAAGATATCAGTCTCTCCGTGGATATACCTTGGAGCCTTGACGGCATTAGATACTGTGATATCGAAATCACCGAGTGTCGAGCCGGCTTCGATTCCAATGTATATCGGACCACCAAAGGCGTTGCCTACCTCCATTGTGGTGTTGTCAACATACCACCATCTGACAATCTGAGGGTGCCGGTGGAGCTGACTTTTGCCCCACAGACTGTCGCTGTGAGCACCAACTAGGACATAGGTGCCCGAGTCAACTATCCCAGGAGGCAGAGATACAGTCACTACCTCGCCGGGAGCGGCGTACAGGCCCGTGGTCATTCGGATGTGTGATCGCGCCCCAGAATAGCCGAAATTTCCGGGCAGACCACTTTGGTTACCGTCGATTGGCATGGTTCGGGTAATTCTTGTGGCGTTCGCTGGGACCTCTCCTGGGAACTCAACATGGCTGGGATGGGCGGGCAGTTCGTTTGCAGGTAGGCCTTGCGTCAGTGCAGTCTCCACCCTAAGGAGAGTATCTGCAACTGGATTCTCTCCAATGTTGTAGCCGACATTCTGCCAAAGGGTACCATACTGGATAATGGTCCATCCAGTGGTATTGACCGTCTCTCGTAACGGACCCCAAAAGTCATGGAAATCCAGAGCTACAACGCCAGTGCATATCGAGAGGGTCGCATCCGCTATTGCCGCATCATCCAACGATAGGGTTTGATTGTCAATCCTGTCGGCCCGAATTGCATCGATTGCGGCCTGCGGCCGGGTTAGCTCATGCGGAACGACTCTGAAGTCGATGTTGTTGTACCCCCACGCATGGGATACGAACAGCCCGGACGTCTTGGCGATCTTGTTGCCCGGGTAGTTGTGCGACACGTCGCTGTTCGAGTACGACCAGTACCAAGCGTGACCTCCCATTATCAGGCCGCCTCCTGCGAGCATGAAGTCGATTAAGTTCTGATTGTCAGCATCATCATGGCCGTTCCAGAACTCATCAAGCAGGCAGTCTATGCCAGAGAGGTCGGCCGGAGTGACAGAAAGGTGGACGGTGTGGCCCTCGGCCTGCAGCTCGTCCTCAAAGTCGTCGTACCCTGCGCCGTAGGCGAGTCCCACATCGGCGTTCTCTCCGCAGACCCATTCGACGGCGCGCAGAGAGAATTCGGTCTCCTTGACGCCAGCGCCGTCGACCCAACTCTCGTGACCGTAGCCCAGCATCCTGCCCCGGCCGACGTGGCTGGCAGAGATTACGGGAATCGTCGAACCATAGCCCTCCTGAGTGAAACCGATTGGGAAGGCCCATTCTCCGATTGGCAGCACCGGTGAGGGCCAACCGCCCCAGTTTGTGTTGCCCATGCCGCGCAACAGGTCTGACTGGTCGGCTACGATATCGTGGACGGCTATCCACAGACTCAGTCCAGCCACACCGCCTGTGTTGTTGGCCCAAATTGTGTACTGAGCCCAATCTGCACGCTCGTCCGGAGTTCCCTCAATGGTGCCGTTGGCAAGCAGCGCAAGACCGGATGGTAACGGCGGGCTTACCTCCCACGTCTCGATCTCAGGGCCGTCGTTGGTGGCTGGGATGACGATGCTCTCGTTGGCCTCCAACGCGAATTCGATGTCGGGCCATGAGATCTCGTCAGGGGGCAGGCTGGTCACCCGGAACTGAAGCGGAGTCGAGGAGGGGCCACCGGAGTTGTTGGCCCAGACAGTGTGATGAGTCCACGGCTGCAGGAGCGTTGCAGTGCCGCTGATCTGCCCGGTGTAGTGGTCGAAGGCGAAGTCGGATGGTAACGGCGGGTCGACTTCCCAGGTGCCTGGAGTGCCGCCCTGCCAGGTCGGCACCACCTGCCCGATGTCATCACCGATCCTGAGGTCGAACTGGTAGGGCTCGTACCCAAGACCCTCTACCGAGATGTCTCTGACATCGATAAGAATGGTCGAAGAGAGTGAGCCACCGGTGTTGTGGACAGTAACCACGTACTCCCTCAGTGGGTGAACCGATATCGGAGTGCCTCGCAGCGAGCCATCGATCTGATGCAACGCCACCCCTTCGGGGAGGGGGGGTTCGATCGACCAGCCAGTGACCTCGCCTCCCTCGGAGGACGGTATGACCTGCACTGACACGCCTATCGTCCAGTAGAACGGGTGCCCAGGGTAGGAGAGGGCAGTAGGCTCCTCGTGTAGGGTGATGATTCGGATTGGAGTTTCGACGGAGCCACCCGAGTTCGAGGCGGTAACAGTGTGATTGGAATCTCCTAGAGCGCGTGCTATCCCTGTTATCGAGCCGTCGTCGAGAATTGTCAGTCCTTCTGGAAGAAGAGGGCTGACCGACCATGTATCTGCCGCACCGCCCATCACCATAGGCGGGCCCATAGGGCACTCCTCTCCCAAAGTGCACGACAGGAAATCCGAGAGGTACTGGATGGAATACGGGGCCGCAGCGACCACCGTGATGTCGATGGTAGTGGCTGCGGAGCCCATCGCGTTCGTGCCGATGATGGTGTAACGGGTCTCGATAGCCTCTGCCTCGGGAGTCCCGCCGATTACCCCAGACCCCCCGTCGAGAGACAATCCATCAGGAAGTCGGGGGTTGACGAACCAGTTCTGCGGCCCATCGCCGAGGAAACTCGGGGTCAGTGTCTGCATCTCGACTCCAACGACGAGCAGGATGGAACTCTCCCCGTGGGTCAACGAACTCGGCTTCTGCATCATTCTGCAAGCAACTCCGGTGAAGACCTGATGGGACATACAGTCGTCCTCAGTAATCACATGAACATAGCAGTCAGGATGGGATGGTTCAGCGGTGCAGTCGACCTCTTCTATCGGCTCCTCTTCTACGCCGAACAACCCCAGACACCCCGAACTGAGCATCAGTATCGAGAGCAGGAGGGCGGCGTTGCGCTTCGGCTGCACTGACCCTATTGGGAGGCCTCTGACGAAAAAGTGTCCGGAAGACGTGCTCCCGTTGGGAGCACGCTCACGCGAGGCCGGGGTAGGCTGGTCCGGGCTCAAAGCAGTAGTGGACATCCTGGAACTCGGACTTGAACTCGGCAACATCCCTGCGGACGGAGGAAGGATCCTCCTCTGAGAGCAGTGTCCTTGCGAAGAAGCGTGCCACGTCCTGCATTTCATCGGACCTCATGCCGACCCTAGTTAACTCGGGGACACCTAGCCTGAGACCGCTTGGAGACATCGCCTTGGTGTCTCCGGGAAGCATGTTCATGTTGGTGATGATGCCAGCTTCCTCGAGTAGGGCAGCTGCATCCCTGCCAGCTCCTGAATCAACCTCTCCATGGCGGGTCAGGACCTGATGGCTAGCTGTATAGTCGCGTTCCTCGGCCATTACCTCAAAACCCTCGGCGGCTAAGGCGGCGCCCAGCGCTTTGGCGTTAGCCACGATATCTCTAGCGTAGTCGGCACCGAACTCCTCGAACTCGGCTAGTGCCACCGCTTTGCCGGCTACGTGATGGAGGTGGTAGGAGGAGCAGACTCCAGGAAATATCGCACTGTTCAGACGACGCTGGAACTTGGGGTCATCGGAGTTCGAAAGTAGGAAGCCTCCCTGAGGGCCTGGAAAGGTCTTGTGGCTGCTCCCGGTCATCACGTCGGCACCTTCTCTCAAAGGGTCTTGGAACTGATTTCCCGCAATCAACCCGAGAACGTGAGCGGCGTCGTACATCACCTTGGCACCGACCTCATGGGCAGCGTCGGCCAGCTCCTCTAGAGGAGTTGGGAAAAGGAAGACTGACTGACCGAACAGCGCCACATTCGGCTCAGTCTCGCGAATCAGGGCTGCTGCCGCGTCGATATCCGGCTCCATACGGCTCTCAATCCAGGGGTATGTCACAAGATTCAGTCCGCGCACTCCGACGGCGCCCATACGCGCGTGCGAGATGTGTCCGCCGTCGGCTGTGGACACCGCGGTGATTGTGTCACCGGGTTTGGCTAGGGCCTTCAGACCGGCCATGTTGGAAACGGTTCCAGAGGTTGACTGGATATTGGCGAAATTGCAGTCAAAGACGCGTTGAGCTGCAGCAATGCCAATCTCCTCAATGGTGTCGAAATCGTCGCACCCCTGATAGTACCGCTTACCCGGTAGACCCTCGGCGTACCTGCCGTGCAGATCCGAGTTGCAAGCCTTGCGTACCAACGGACTGAGGATATTCTCGCTGGCTATCATCGGCAGACTGTCGCGGTAGTGCCTGCCCGACTCGTCTACTGCCTCCAGTATCCTCGATGCTGCCTCGCGAGCGCTCATGCATCCTGCATCGAGAACAGGTCAAAGAGTTTAGCGGAAGAGTGTCGAACTCCACTATTCCGGCCCATCAGGGGAGAACAGCACGCCTACGGATTACGATAGTAACGGGGTGTGCGATGCCAACGACCCGATTGTAGAGCCGGAGCCCGAGGGTACACCAGGGTTCGGACTAGTTTCGGCCCTTACGGTGCTCGCTTTCGCGGCTATCGCACGCAGGGACTGATGGCGCCGACAGCAGGACTCGAACCTGCGACCTGTGGATTAACAGTCCACCGCTCCACCAACTAAGCTATGTCGGCCTGACTCGCGGCTGGCCCCATCCTTCATGAAAGAATCGGATTACTCCCACTCAATTGTTCCGGGTGGTTTGTGAGTGATATCGTAGACTACCCGGTTCACCTGTCCCTTGAGGGAATTGGTAATCTCTGTACTTATTTCAGCCAGTACATCGTGTGGTATCTCCGAAAACTTGGCACTCATACCGTCTAGGCTCGTCACTGCTCTCACCACTACTGTCTCTCCGTGCACGCGCGCATCACCGTGCACGCCTACACTCCTGACTGGGAGTAGGGCTGCGAAATACTGCCAGGGCAGCTCGCATCTTCCCTCTGCCGCCGCATCCTGCAGGCGGGTCTCGACAATGTGACAGGCCTCGCGGCAAGCCGCTACCCTGTCTGGTGTGATGTCACCGAGGATCCGGACTGCGAGGCCCGGCCCGGGAAACGGCTGGCGCTCGCTCGACGGGATACCGAGGTCGCGGGCGATGGCGCGAACCTCGTCCTTGTAGAACTCGCGCAGTGGCTCGACTATGACTAGGTCGATATCCTCTGGGAGTCCACCGACATTGTGGTGCGACTTGATGACGTCACGATTACCGCCACCGGACTCTATCCAGTCGGGCGCTATGGTACCCTGAACTAGGAATTTTGCTCCGCATCCTTCCTGTTCGCCTTCGAAGACTCGGATGAATTGCTCGCCAATGACCTTGCGCTTCTCCTCTGGGTCAGTGACTCCTGAGAGGTGGTTCAAGAAGCGCTCCGAGGCGTCCACCACCTTGAGCTCGATGCCAAGGTCAGAAAACATATGTGTGACCTCATCTGACTCGTCCTTACGCATCAGTCCGGTGTCGACGTAGACGCAGTGCAAGAGACTCCCCACGGCACGGTGGGCTAACACTGCGGCCACCGTACTGTCTATGCCTCCAGAGCAGGCGATGATTGTGGTGTCGTCAATCTGAGACTGCAGGGTCTCGACTGCTTCATCTACTAGCATCTGAGTCTGCATCAAGATCTCACTCCCTCAGCGACTCGTCGTCCGCGATGACTTTCGCAGTGCGTGACTTTCTCCACTCGGCGAATCTGGAGGCGAGATCGACATCGCTCATAGCGAGCATCTGGATGGCTAGCACGGCGGCGTTATCGCCACGGTCAACTCCTACGGTTGCTACAGGCATCCCAGGTGGCATTTGGACTATCGAAAGCAGGCTATCCAGGGGCACCTTGCCTCCGACGGGGACACCAATCACCGGCAGAGTGGTCATCGCTGCGACCACCCCGGGGAGGGCCGCGGCCATCCCTGCCATCCCAATAAAAATCTGGCATCCATTTTCGATGGCAGAGGAGACGACGTTCTCTAGGTACTTGGGAGCCCGATGAGCTGAAGCGACCCTAACTTCGTGTGGGATGCTGAACTCAGAGAGCACGGCAGTGCATTTGTTGGCGACCGGCAGATCAGTCTTAGACCCAAGCAGTATGCAGACGTCCATGTACTGCCGGGACGTGGTCGGTTCAAATGCCTGCCGTCGGGGCGGCGTCGTTGCTCTGCGCGTCGCCAACGAGTAGTCTCTTGGGCCACTCCAGTCCAAGGTCAGCGACCGGCGGCTGTGACAGTAGGCTGATGGCCAGAGCCTTTTCGATTGGTCCGTCGGAGAAGGGGTCGTGAACGAAGCCGGCGCCATCGAGCAGGGCGAGGGCGAGAAAGCGGTCACTGCCGCGGCTGGCTCCTGCAATCACCAAGTGTCCGTACTCACAGTCCACTCTGGCGATTGAACCAGTGGTCCAGCTCTCGGAAATCACCTGCCACTCAGAAGGTAACTGAGATGACGATTTCCAACCTGACTGGTCAATCGGCAGAAGCCACCTCGCTGCCGGGATCTGCAATATTTGTTCGATTTGGCGGAACGAGCGGACCCATGCGACCCAGAACAGAGCGTAAGAGACCCAACCGAGAATTGGGCTCACCAGTATGTGAAGGGCGAAAATTACCGAAGCACCGGCGAAGGTCGCCCAGTCGAAAGGCAAGGACAGGAGTGCGTCCTCAGACATCGGCTGGGCAGAACGAACCAGGTAGAGCGGTACCAGAATCAATATCCATGCCATAGTGAAGAACAGTGCTGCTACGCTCTGATCATCGGCAGGGAGACGATCGGGGAGAATGAGGGGGATAGCGGAGAGTAACAGGAACAGCGGCGACCATGCGAGGGGCATCAGTATCGACGGGGCGACGGGTTGCAGGCACTGTCTAGCCCATCCCTTACCACCCTCCTGAGCAGTTGTGCTCAACCAAGACCTGGGCGGGCTCGACTCGCCTCTCTTGGTATCTTGTTGCGAGGAGTCGTTTGGAAGCCTCCTCCACTTAGGTTCGCCAACCAGCCACTGGTGGTCCAGCCCCACTTCCATGAGGTCCGCAAGGGTCGTCGGGTCTTGTCCGCTTCGGCTATCACTCAGGACCGGGATGTCTGAGAATCAAATTGCGAGCCGCCCATACCTCATCCACCCTCCTGACATCAGTTGAGTGCGGTGCGGTGGTCACTATCTCTGGGTCCTCACCCAGTATCGTGTGAAAATCAGCGGCGAAACGGTCCATGACCTCCTTCGATTCAGTCTCAGTGGGTTCAATCATCAGACATTCGGGGACAATCATGGGGAAATATAGCGTTGGAGCCATGACCCCATAGTCTAGCAACCTCTTGGCCACATCCCTGCCGGTGACGCCAACTGCGTCCTTCAGAGCGCTCATGGACAGAGTGAATTCGTGCTTCACCACCTCCGCAGGGACTCCATCTAGCGGCATCGCGTGCATCCTCTCCGCGGTGTCCGAGTCAGGATTCAAGATACGGTGGCGTAGGTAGTTGGCGTTCAAGACAGCGTGTTCGCTCATCCGCTCTAGCTCTCTGCCATATCTACGGTAGAACGCCCAGGCGCGGACCACGGCACCTGAGTTGCCGTGCCACTGCTGAACCTTACCGATACTGGATTCACCCACCTCCTTCCAGACGTACCAGTAGCCGTCGCCCACTCCCTTAGCGTCATCTCCAACTCGCTCCCTCCGATCGGCTATCGGACTGGGCAGGAAGGTTGCGAGGTGTGACTTCACCCCAATCGGGCCGCTGCCCGGGCCACCACCGCCATGTGGCTGGCTGAAGGTCTTGTGCAAGTTGTAGTGAACTGCATCGAAACCCATCCGACCAGGGTCAGTCTTGCCCAGGATGGCATTGAAGTTGGCACCATCGTAGTACATCTGACCGCCGGCTGTGTGAACCATCTCGGTGACCCGAGAGATGTCGGGTTCAAAGACGCCGAGCGTAGAGGGGTTGGTGATCATCATCGCCGCGGTGTCATCGCCCAGTGCTTCCTCAAGTGCGGCGAGATCGATTCTGCCGTCGGTCGCGCTCGGGATTTCTATGATGTCATAGCCGCACATCGCTGCCGAAGCGGGGTTGGTGCCGTGTGCGGAGTCTGGGATGATGACTTTGTCGCGATGATCTTGGCCAATACTGCGATGGTACTCCTGAATGCAGCGCATGGCGGTGAATTCTCCCTGCGCCCCCGCAACCGGTTGCAGCGTCACCACGTCCATTCCTGAGCAGATTGCGAGCATCTCCTGCATCTCAAAGAATATCGCTAGAAGCCCCTGTATCTGGTGCTCTGGTTGCAGGGGGTGGATACGGTCTATTCCTGGTAGTTGGACGATTCTCTCGTTGAGCCGGGGGTTATGCTTCATGGTGCACGAACCCAGAGGATAGAATCCAGTGTCGATGCCGAAGTTCCGGCTCGACAACCAAGTGTAATGGCGAACCAGTTCCGGCTCGCTGGCTCTGGGCCAACCAGGAGGGGAAACGCGGCGCAGAGACTCTGGGACTGTGGACCATGATTCATCATCGCCCAGCGAAGGGGAGGGCTGAGACCAACCTGCGCCCTCGGCGCCGTTAAATGCGAACAGATCGCTCATGAGCCAGCCCCCTCGAGCCATGAGGAAAGTCCTGTCACGAGCGCTTCGATGTCAGACTCGCTAGTGCGCTCGTCGGCACCGATGAGGAGGCATGTAGACATGCCGTCCCACCAGACCCCTAGATCGAATCCGCCAAGTACCCCATTGGCGTCTAGGTGGACCAGAGCGTCTGATGCCTTTCCGGGCAGCCTGACGGCGAACTCCCTGAAGTTGCATGCCTGAGGATCGACCAACTCAATACCGTCGATTGAGGCGACCGCTCTCTTCGTGACCTCGGTGGCTGAGGCCACACGCAGAGCCAACCTCTCGATACCGCGTGGACCTAGGAGCGCCATGTGCATGGCCCCCATCAGTGCAATCAGGGTCTCGTTCGAGCAGATGTTCGAGGTCGCACGGTGCCTGCGGATGTGCTGTTCGCGTGTCGACAACGTGAGTGTGAATGCGCGTTTTCCGTCTACATCTTTCGTCAGACCGACGATTCTTCCTGGCATCTGCCTAGTGTATCCCTCGCCGCAGGCGAAGATACCGTAGATCGGCCCGCCGGCGGTCGGACCGATGCCGAACGGCTGACCTTCGCCGACAACAATGTCTGCACCCCAGTTACCCGGGGGCTCGACGATGCCGAGAGATACGACGTCTACACCAACAATGAGTGCCGTCTCCTCTCCAATCACCGCCTTCAGATCCATCAGACCGGGATCAAGGATACCAAAGGCACTCGGTTGCTCCACATAGACAGCGCAGCAACCTGCAGCCTCGGCAGCGGAGCTCATGTCTATGTGACCATCTTCGAGGTGTTCCAGAATCCTAATCTCTAGACCGCTGCCCTGAGTGTAGTTCCTGATTACCTCAAGCCTTTGAGGAGGCACAAACATGGAGACGTAGACGACGTTTTTCTGTGTCGATTTACGCCGATGGACGCGCACTGCACAAGTGATGGCCTCTGCCACTGCTGTCGATACGTCGTACATCGAGACGTTTGCCACCGGCAGACCGACCAGCTCGCTCACCATCGTCTGGAATTCCCACATCGCCTGCAGCATCCCCTGACTGACCTCAGGCTGGTAGGGAGTGTAGGAAGTCAGGAACTCTCCGCGGGTCGCGAGCATTCCAACCATCGTAGGGACGAAGTTTCTAGCAAGTCCGGCTGCGAGGAAGCTTGGCCTGTCGTCAAGGCTCACATTGGCTCCGAGCAGTCGCTGGGCGTCCGCCCATATCTCCTCCTCGGACTGTGGACCTCGAAGGGGCAGAGGGGTGTCTCTTCGGATGTCTTCGGGAATATCTGAGAACAACTCGTCGAGCGAACTCATTCCCATTTCACTGAGCATCTCTTGCTCTCTTCCGAGATTCGGCAATTGGTCCACTGTGGCATTCTCCCGCCTCTCGGCGCATCGAGGAGAATAGCGAGAGTCTTCAATGTTCGTCGGTGGCTTAGTCGGACCACCGGCACACTCTTAATCGTCCGAAGGGAGTCAGTCTCGATAACATGAAGGTCGCAATCTCGGCATCTGACGCGTTCGTCGCACCTTACATCGCTGAAATGCTCGGTGCCTCCGCTGTAGTGGTGCCTGATGAGGTGCTTTCTGACGCCACCTCTCTCGATGCCATGCTAACTCCTTGCCGCGCCCTGATACACATCAATTCGCGCCCCATCGACACCTCGGTGGGGCGTACTGACAGGGAGGCTTACATCTCGATGATGGAGGCCTCCAGACCGATTCTAGATGCAGTCGATAGGCACGGTAGGCTACATCTGGTAATCCTAGGGACCCTGCGTGTACACCCACAGTGGAATCCTGGAGATTCGTACTACGGACTCGAGTCCACACTAGCCCCTCGTGACATCGCGGCCGAGGGGCAGTTGTGGGTGGAGGAGAACGCGTTGGAACGGGCTGAGGCTGAACGGCCTGTGAGTATCATCAGGGCATCGAATGTCCAAGGTGTACCTCTGGAAGGTCCGCCTGGCAACGGCCTGTTACATAGATGGGCTGAGGAGTGCCAGATTGGCTGGATCAACATCCCGGGAGATGGATCCGATCTCAAGGACTTCATCCACGTCCAAGACCTAGTCAGAGTGGTCGATGCAGTTCTTTCAAGTCCGCCTCCGACTAGAGAGAGCATTGCAGTCGGCTCGGGCAAGGGAATCTCAATGGAGGACTTAGCGGCGTCCTATAAGCAGAGGACCGGGTGCGACCCAGAGTTCGGACAGAGCGATGAGGGAGAGGTTTTCGGAATCGTCGATGCATGGGTGCTTGAGGAGAGGTTCGGCTTCAGACCACAGATCAGCCTTGAGGAGATGATTGCTGAGGCCTTCGAGGCTGCGGGTCACTGAGCGCTCAGTATCAGTCGCTTGCGGATACCGTTCCACCCGGTGAATGATGTGTCCAGCGAGTGCTCGGAGCCGCTTTGGAACAAGCTCGAATCGGCATCGTTTCGAAGTCGGATCTCGACCTCCCCGACACCGGGGATTTCGGCAATAACAGTGCTTCCACCCCTATAGGCGTCGTCCACACCTATTCCGAAGGTGCGTTCGGGGGCTGTTGTGACCTTCATTGAAATGTTTTGAGATTGCCCCTCGACGGAGTCGGCGAGCCTCCTCTGGTCCGAGAGCATCCTAGCTTCGGAGAATGCGGTGGAGAGGTCAGAGAGGTCGATGGAGACAGCCGGAACGTTTGCATCGGCCACAGATGCGGCGACCCGTGCGGCGACTTCTGAGGCCTCCATCCTCCTACGAGAAGGAGGGGGCCTCCTGCGTGTGCCAACTTCGACTCTATCCGGAACAGATACCCTATCAGATGAGGTGACGCGGTGACTGTCATGCCAGGTCCGCGATCCGTCTCGTTCGCGAACGTCGACTTGGTCGGGGATGTCGACTTGGTCGGGGATCTCGACTTGGTCGGGGATCTCGACTTGGTCGGGGATCTCGATATGGTGCTCCTCATGCCACTCATCGTGGCTGGCGTATCCCATATCGTTGGCTAGTCTGCGCATATCCTCCGACCTTGTCGGCTCAGGAGGTGCTCCCCCCGCCGGTGCTTCCTCTGCGTTTTCCTGCATGTCAGCAGCGACTACACCGGCAACACCCACTGCGGCTGCTCCAGCAGCGATGGCCTCGAGGCTTGACATCCTCGAAACGATTTGTTCCTGCGCAGAGTTGGCACGAATTCTCCAAATTCTTCGAGCGGCGGACTGTATGGAGAAAGGCAGTTTCTCAATCTCCTTCTCGACCTCAGAATTGGCAATCTCTCTGGCCTGCTCGACTGACATGCCCTGATCACTGACAGACTGTTCTAACTTAGATATCAGCTCTGTGAAATTGTCTGTTACCATGTCGAATTCAGATTTGCCCGCATCGAAATCTGGAGGAGAAGAGGGTGTTCCATCGGTTGCAACAGTGAACGGCACATAGGCTAACTCGCGCCCATTGTTGTCGGTGTCATGTAACCTTAGAGTCCATTCTCCTAGTCCTGGGTTGGGCAAAGTGAAACTACCGTGGGTCCTGCCTTCAAGATACTCGTAGCTAGTTTCGTGCTGGTCGTTGACTGCCTCGTCGCCGTGCGGAATTTCTGCCGGTACGATTCCTATCCAGGCGTCATTGGGTAGTTCGAAGGTAGTGAAGGAGAAACTGATTTTTTCACCGCTCTTGAACGAAGACCGCGGCAGAGTGATTTTGATTTGTTCGTCGCCGGAGAAGTTTTTAGCGGCTCTGGAAGCGGTATCATCGGCGGTTAACTCGCTCGATTCGCCAACAACGGAGATGGTGATTTTGCCCACGCCGACCCATCTTCTGGTTCCCGTAGGTAGTGATCCGTCGCCCCTTGATCGCGACCAGCCACCTCTGTACCAGTCGTTGCTGCCATCCTGCTCTCTGTCATCGAGACTCCACGAGGGTGCGCCGCCACTGTTGGCGTTGTAAAAGTAAAGGCGGTTTCCCCGGGCGCTTTTGTACAGGGCCTTGCCGTTGATTTTAATGTCCTGTAGATCGTATTCTCCGTTGTATGATTCGTTGGGATGGTCGGAGATTGAAACGCCCTCTCCGGCAGGGACTGATTCAGTCGAATCCCCTTCCATCATAGCCAAAATCTCGGGGAGATCTACCGAGCCGTCTGAATTGGTATCAAGGGCCCCGAACACTGCCCTCAGTATAGCCGCAGGTGCCTGCTGGCCGGTAATCGACTCGAGAGCAGCCGCGAACTCGTTTTCGGAAAGACTGCCATTACCATCTAAGTCGTACTTTGAGAACAAGGCCTCTGCGCTTATGCCATTCTTACGGAGGACTTCTTGCAGATTCTTGATCGCTACGGCCTCTATAGTCCCTCGGGCGCCCTCCATCATGGTCCGTGAAAAGGGTGAACAGCAATGAGGATTTGCCCGGCGGACTTCTCTACTTTTCGTGTAAATCACACGAATGGTGGTCTTCTGATGCTCGCCTTGACCCTCTTTCGCGGGCTCGACTGTATCCAGACCTCTTGACCCAGACTAGATGGCTGTAGGTACGCCATGGCAATTCCTGTTCGCCCCAGACTCGGCGAGGGACCTCCGCTGGTGACATAGCCGAGCACGCTCGCACCCTCCTCATCGGCTAAGAGAACGGCGTGACCTGGCCTTGGCGAGGGGCCTCTCTCCAAGCACTCCAGCCCATGCCACTTAGCTCCAGATTTGAGCGATTCGGCCACACGATGATTTCCGACGAAGTCGTGCTCAGTGTCGAGGCCGTACGGCACCGCAGTCTCTCCGGTATCCCTAGCTAGGAAGCCATCAGGCAGATTGGCCACCGGTTCAATGCCGAGGCCGGGCCAGAGAAAGTCCTGGCCGGACAGTAAGTAGCCCTTCTCGAGGCGTAGGGTGTCTCTAGCCCCTAGTCCGACCGGAACCAATCCCGAATCGACGCCTGCTTCGAGTAAAGCAGTCCACAGACGTGGTGCGTCAGTGTTGCTCAAGAAGATCTCAACCCCAGACTCTCCGGTGTACCCGGTACCCTGTATCCATCCGGAGATTCCGAGTTCGTTGCCGGCTATTTCTTGGCACCGGAACCTGCCAATAGCATTGGCCTCCCCAAGCACCTCTCTGAGCACAGCAATTGACGATGGCCCTTGGAGGGCGAGTATACTGGTCTCATCCGAAATATCATCGATGGTGATCGAGCCGTCGTCTGGAAGAAGCGAGGAGAACCAATCGAGCATTACTTCAACCATTGATGCATTGGGAACTCCAAGGACTTCGTTCTCGGACTTCACTGCGAAGATCATGTCGTCGATGATGTACCCCTCATAATCAAGGAAGTGGGTGTATCCACACCTGCCGCTTGCGAAGTTCAAATACTCCTGAGTCGAAATGCCACTCAGCCATGAACGAACACCGTCGCCAGAGAACCGGAGGAAGCCCATGTGAGACACGTCGAACAGGCCGGCACCGGCCCTCGTCGCTAGATGCTCCTCCTGAATCGAAGAGTACCAGATTGGTAGTTCGAAACCGTGGAAGTCAACCATCTTCGCACCTGCATCGAGATGGGCCTCGTACAGCGCTGTCCTGGTCAGCCCGTCTTCAGACACGTGTCGAAGGAGGGTCGAGGGGTGCAAGAAGTTACGGGAAAGAGGACCACTGAGAAGAGACTTGCAAGTGGAGGGAGAACAATGAGCAACGAAAACGAAGACTTAAATAATAAGGACCCTACTATACAACTGCGAGTTGAGAAGATGGAACGAGACACTGCTAGGCAGACCGGCGAATCTGAGCGTGCTTCCCAGAAGCGAAGCCGCTCAAAGCCGATTCGACCTGCGCGACGCCCGTCTAAGGAGCGTGGCACGGAATCTATGACAGGCCCTTGCAGAGTGTGCGGGGCCAATTCATGGGACTCCGACGACATCAGAGGCGAGACCTCTTGCTCAGAGTGCGGCTACGTTGTAGCCGAGAACATGATTGACCCCGGGGCAGAGTGGATTAACCACTCTGACGGCGACGATAGGAGCCGTGTGGGTGCACCTTCAACACTCACCTTATCCGACAAGGGACTTTCTACCGAGATTCGTCGCTCGGACCTCACTGCAGGCGGTGCCAAGCGACACGGCATGTCTGGCAAGGCACTGCGCGGGTGGAGGCGTCGACAGCGTATCGACCAGCGCAGTAAGACCCGGGACAGTCGTAGTCGCAATCTCATGAAGGCAATGCAATTCATCCGCGACCGCGGTGATCTGCCGTCACAGATAGAGCAGGAGGCGGCTTCTCTGTACAGACACTCAGTCGAACGTGGTCTCGTCACCGGACGCAGTATCCGTGGCGTTTCCGCAGCCTGCGTCTACATCGCCGCAAGGGAGGCTAAGATACCTCGCAGGATAGAGGATATCGCAGAGGCCTTCGACATGACCAAGGCAGTTGAGGAAAAAGAACTCAAACGGACCATCAGACTTGTTGCTAGGATGCTGGGGACGCATCACATCACCGGACCGGAGGAGTACTTTGAGAAGTTCCATTCAGACCTCGGCCTGCCACCTCACGTGCTAGGTGATGTCAGGAGCCTTTGGGACACCGTCAAGGACAACCTAGACTGGCAGGGCAAGAAGCCCTCGGGAATCGCCGGCGTAATCATCTACAAGGCTTCACAGGAAAGCTCCTCGCCGAGGACGCAAAGCGAAGTCTGCAAGGTCTCGGGAATCAGTGAGGTAACCCTCAGGGGCCTACTGAAGATACTGGCCCAACTAACTGCAGAGTAGGCATATTGAATGTCTGAACTCCATAGCAGGGGCGTGCCTCTAACACCGATAGAAGAATTGGGTGTAGCTGTAGCTGACGGACTTGAGGAACAGTTTGCTGAGAGAAGTTGGTGGAATTCCCTCAAGGCCATTCTGTTCTACGGGCCGGCAGTTCTAGTTACGATATACCTAATTGGCTTCTTATTGGGTATTTTCTGATTATGATATGGTGGACGCTGGGGGATTTGAACCCCCGGCCACCTGGTTGCAAACCAGGTGCTCTTCCAAGCTGAGCTAAGCGCCCTTGGCAGTTCGAATCGGCTGGGGTTCTTGAGTGCGACCGTCGCTCAGGACTCACTCGTCCTCGGTTGAACCCATCAGTCTAGGCAGGAGGATTACTATCCCTGCCAATGAAGTCATCAAGACCAGCGCGAGGAGGTCGTTGTCCTCTGACTGCCCCTCTTCGGACCCGGTCGGAAGATTGTCCGGTACCGTGTGTTGATCCGCAGAGAAACTGACGGTGAAGGCCGACTCGGTCAGAGACTGGTTGTGGTCAATCTGGTGGAGCATTGAGATGTTACCAGGTAGCAGCCCGTTGGAGGGGTCTAGCAGGACAAGTTCTGTGACCTCGCAATTAGGGTCGACTTTGTCGTCATTTTCGTCGAGTTCACAAGAGGGACTCAACCAAGCCGTCGCCATGTCGTCCACACCCTCAAACTCTCCATCCCCGTCGGCGTCGATTAAGACTCTGTGAATGACTTCCTCGCGACTGTCAACATTGTAGAAGAATAACGAGTCCGTGGAAACCAAAATGCCTGAAGAGACTCCATCTGGAGTCATGCCGTCCTCCTTTAGAAGCATGGTGTACTCCTTGGTGTCGTGAGCAGCGGCCGGGGCGGCCAGTAGCAGCAGCGATAGTGCGACTGTCAACATACAGACTCTGTGCACGCTTCGCCGTAGTGGGGCGATGGCTTCAACATGACCGGCAGGCTCGCGGCGACCAGTGGATTCGCAACGCACCATTCTGGCCATCGGGCTCGCTGTCTGCATAGTGGCGGCTGCAACTGCCGCAATGATGATGTCAGACGTGGCAGATGACGGTGGTGCGGGTTCTGGCATGATGCTCGACCCACTGATGCAGGATGAGGGGCATGACCACAGGAATGCAAGCCAACACATGATGTACACAGATAATATCCAGCCTGTCTCATTCAACGAACTGACAGCCCCGGGTAATGCCGAGATTCAGGTCGCAGACTCCCCTGATGGCAAGACCTACGCCTACATCGCCGGATGGACCGAGATGCATATCGTCGATGTCACCGATCCCTCAAACACCACGGTCACTGGCGTGTACTACGACCCGAACACACAAGTCCTTGATGTCAAATATCTCGAGTACAACGGGCGGGAGTACGTCATAGTGCAGAACCAGATAGTTGACCCTGGGGCCGCAGATCCAAATGTGGGCAACTGGGAAGACCCTGCACAAGTCACTGTTACTCTAGTGGATGTCACCGACAAGACTGATCCTAGTTTTGTTGATGCGTGGTACGACGTCGACCACCCAAGTGGGCCGCACAACCTCTACACTCACATGATAGACAACGAGTGGTACATCTTCGTCGCCAACCCTGACTACGAATCCTGTGACGTCGGTCAGGGCGATGCTTGCGGGGGCATCACTGTTGCCCACCTGAACTTCGCTGGCTATGGTGACCTGCCGCGAATTGTCAAGGTAGGTGAGGCCGAAGTAAGTTGGGAGTCCACTCTGGGCGGTTGGATCTACATCCATGACATGACCGTGCAGACCTGGCCGGGAGAAGATTCCAACGACCCGCGCTTCGGTCGGACTTACATCTACGGAGCATACTGGGAGGCCGGCCTGAGGATCTTCGACGTCTCTGACGTCCCACACCCCAACAAAGACCTCGTCGAGTACATGTGGCACGGCTCGCTATGCAGACTCTCAGGGGGCACACAGGCCGGTTGTACCTGGAGGGCTCCGGAAGTAGGACAATGGATGGAGTTCGAGGACTTCGACGGCGACGGCGAGATCGACTGTGGCTGCACTAGCAACGAGAATGGCGGTCGGGCCTCCTACATACACTACGCCGAGCCGGTTGACGACATGGTCGACGCCTCACACCTCGGATACTCTCCGGGCAAGATGCACCTGACCATTCTCGCTACTGAGGTCCTTGAGACCACTGTTGGCACCGGCATGGCCTATTTGCTCGATACAACTCCGTATGAGGAGGTCAACGGCAACGTTCGCTTCATGCCTCGGCTAATCCACGGGTGGGAGAGCCCGTTCGCACTCGACCACCACATCCCCGGCGGAGAGGAGTGGTTGCTTTTCAGCCCCCATAACGCCGACACTCAAATCTTCCAAACTGGACTGCCTGGACTACCTGATAACAGCCATGGTGGAGCTTGGGACGGTAGGATCTACCTCGGGAGTTACCATGCGGGGCTCTGGGTGATGGATATCGAGGCGCTGATGGCAGCGGGACTTGAGGGCGGCAACAAGTCTGATGCCCACATGGCTGCGACAGTTGGCTATCATCTGTCTCACGGGGCCGACGGCGAGCCGCTAGACAGCGCATACTACGACTGCGGCTGGACTCCATTCATCTGGGCTGCTGAGTACCATAAGGGCTACACCTACCTGTCGTGCATCACCACGGGACTCTACATCGTCCAACTGGATATTGATCAACCGTACGGCATTCCATTGGATCAATAACGCCCTAGCGCGTAGCGCTCGGACGACCGGTGCATTGAACAACCGACCGTATTCGTCGGCGATTGCGAGGCTTGTCCATGTCAGTACTGAGAAACGCCCCGATACTAATGATGGCCGCACTGATGGTGCTAGCGCCTCTCTCTGGGTGCCTCTCGTTCATCACCGGGGATGACTTGGATGAGGGCACGGACGCTTGGGTCGATCCGGTTGTCGAGATAGAGGATGCCAATCACTCTCATAACGACATGCCAGCCCACCGGCTTTCTACCTCCAATGCGAATCTGATAGACTACCACAACCTCAACTGCGACGGAGAAGTCAAACCCCCTGCAGACTTGGACAACACGGCTGGTCGGCCATGCTCCCCAGAATGGAAGAATGTCGCGCCGACCCCCGGAGACAACTCGGAGATAGCCATCGAGGGAAACTTCAACGAGGACTGCGAAATCTACGCCGACGGTAGCGGTGGCTGCTACGCTTATGTCTCTAGTTACAATCAGTTCGAGATCCTCGACATCAGCAACCCGAACAACATACAATTGCTTTCAACATACTATGCAGAGATTGCCCGGATGATCGACATCAAGGTCACTGCCGACAATAACTGGGTGTTAGTGAACCACGAGCTTACCAACAGCGAACTCGACCCGATACCCAACGACGACGATGCCAACAGTGGGACGAATCGTCTCGACGTCATCTACGTCGGAGACAAAACCAGCCCGATTAAGGTCGCTGAGTGGAACAACCCACCGGCAGGCTTCCACAATCAAGATGTACACGTCTATTGTGACTGGGAGCCTTCCAACCCACTGTGGTCCGGAGAGGAGTGTCACCTGTTCCTATTCGGTGCCGACCCTTATCCTGAGCTCGTAGCAGGCGGCGGCCCGGTCAAGGGCACACAGGTGTTCTATGTCCCTCTAGGCTTTGAATCGTGGCTGCCGAATCAGAATGATGAGCAGCAAAACTCGAGTCGTGAGATACTCCGCTGGGGGGCCTACACTCCCGAGGGACAGACCACCTGCGGCGGCTCGGTTTTCAATCACGATCACGTCTTCTTCGTCCACCCTGTGACCAAGCAGAAACTTCTGATTGCATCTTACTGGGATGCTGGCCTGAGGATTGTGGACGTCACTGAGCCACCGCAGGTGGCTGACGCGATGGGCATTACATGGCCACAGGAAATAGGTCGGTGGATGGGGTGCTCGTCTGATGACAGTGGGTGGTACGGTCCCGATGGAGGAGGGCATGCCGACATGTCTGCCGAAGAGTGGCTCGACGCTGGCCGGGGCAACGGCAACATCCACTACGCAATTCCGTTCAAGAATTTAGTCTGCGACGGCATCAGCGAATACGATCCCATGTCAGAATGGCCTGCCAGTTGCGGAACCGGACCCGAAGACGCGAGTTACGGTCAGAACTGGAGGCACTACACGATTATCGCCCCTGAATACGGCTCTAACGACAATCACACAGGATACCTATGGACTATTGACACGACCGATCCGACCAAGCCGTTCCTCGTCTCCAAATGGAGGCTTCCGGGTCAGGGCATGCTTGCCAACGGCAGCAGCCATCCTCAGCACTACATCCCCGGCGGCTACATCTACAGTCCGCACAATGGTGACGTCGGCCCCGACGGTCACGCCTACTGGGCCCACTACCATGCAGGTGCTTGGGCAACCGATCATGGTCATGCCTGGGACGAGTTGGTCTGGGAGAACGGCTACCCCGAGCCCGATCGAGGATTCAAGGCGATTACCGAACTCGCACCCACTCACACGGTCGGCTACTACCTGCCCTCCGGGCCTGAGTGGCTTGACAACGCCTCCGAGGTGATGGGTTACGACATGGCTGACTGCTGGGCCTCATGCATGATACCATTTGACTGGGGTCTGCAGTACGACCTCCGAGGCTTCGTGTACATCTCCGAGATGGTAAGCGGGATCTATGTCGTCCAATTCGACGAGGACTACGATCCTCGCTACAACTACCCGGCCCTCTGGCAGGCCGAGGCTAGTGATGACTGAGTTGATTCAGATGCGCGTGAAGGCGTTTGCCGCTATTCTCGTTCTTACTCTGCTGATGCCTACTGCTGCAGCTCACGGAGCCAACACGTTCTCGTTCATCATGCGCAACGAGTTGATCCAGCCCAATACTGCACAGGTAATACAGAACGACACGCTGATCTTCTACAACACCGCTGAGCATAATCGCACTGTCCTAATCGACATGGACGGTGACGGCCTCGACGATGTGAACTGCGAGGCTGGGCCATCCGACTCCTCATCCATGGAGGACGAGTGTTGGGTCTGGCTCGACCCCGCCAACTGGACAGCAGGAGTGTATGAGGCCAAACTGATGGAGAATGGCGCGCTCTGGAGCACAGTCGAGTTTACGATAGTGCTCGACGACCACACGGAGACACTGTCCCCAGACGACCACGAGCACGACGACCACGCCCACGACGAGGGCGGCGCAGAGGGCGAACTGCTGAGCGCTGCTGTCCTGCTGGCCGGTGCGGCGGTCTTCGTCTGGGCGATTCGCAACGTGAAGGGGGATGAGGAAGAGTGAGCATGCGCGCTGAATCAGTCGCTGTGCTGCTGAGTTGCATGCTGATTCTTCCCGGGTGCATTGCATCTGAGGATGGAGTTGATTTGTTTGGTATTGAGTATAGAGAACCGCCTGAAGCGCCCGACTTCACTCTCTTCGACCAAAATGGAGAGTCGTTCACACTCTCTGAATACGAAGGTAAAGTCGTAGTCGTTGCATTCGTTTACACATCTTGCCCCGATATATGCCTAGTCATTTCGGCCAACC
>Ga0114993_10001772_pt1 | contig 24596 bp, 20 predicted proteins | sample ArcticOcean_MG_C_FD_87042 | JGI IMG/M metagenome (GOLD analysis project Ga0114993, IMG submission 87042) | Marine microbial communities from western Arctic Ocean - ArcticOcean_MG_CB2_150 | ecosystem: Environmental > Aquatic > Marine > Oceanic | place: Arctic Ocean: Canada Basin | collected...
CGAGCAAGATTCCAAGGACGAGCAAGATTCCAAGGACGAGCAAGATTCCAAGGACGAGCAAGATTCCAAGGACGAGCAAGATTCCAAGGACGAGCAAGATTCCAAGAACGAGCAGGATTCCAAGGACGAGCAAGATTCCAAGGACGAGCAGGATTCCAAGGACGAGCAGGATTCCAAGGACGAGCAGGATTCACAGGAACAGCCATCCGCCTCAGGAGAAGACCAGAAAGTGAACCCTAAAACGGGCTATTCAAAAGAAGAAGCGCAGCGCCAACTCGAAGCTTTGGCAAACGAACAGATCCTGCGAGCACTTCCCAGAAGATCAAAGGCTCGATTCTCAAAAGACTGGTGAAATCAAAATTACAGAGCTTTGGATTTTTCCTATTAGCAATGGTTCCATTGGTAGCCAAGGCTCAAGTAAATCTTCACATAGCCATAGAACCTGGGAACATCATACGTGAAGGATCCACGGCAAAGATTTCAGTTAGCGCCGCTGGTAAAATTAGCTCTGAAGAGCCTCAACTTGAAATTGAAGGAGGAGATCTAACCGTTCGAAACATTGGCAAAGGCTTTGAATTCATGCGCAGCAATCAAGGAGTAACTAGAGTAACCACATACTCTTTCGAAGTGCGCGGCGGCGCAGGTAAATATAGCATCAAAGGAATATTTAAGGCCACGAATGGGACTCTTTATGAGACGGAAACCGCAAAGCTTCAGATCCGTAAAAAGACGGCCCAGGAAAGAGCACTGAGCCCAGAACTTGTAGTGAAAGCTATTAACGGATCCCCTTTCGTGGGCGAATCAGTTTTTGCAGAAATTACTCTACTCCTCCAACCCAACACACAAATCTACTCCGAAAGAAATAACATCGTTAAACTTTCAGGAGATGGTATTCGAGCCGTTTATCTGGCCGGCCCCAAAGAAGCGCCTCCAGTTAACGGGAAAAGGGCGATTCGGTTCCTGTACCAGATATCTCCACTAAAATCTGGCGACCTCAGTCTTACCGCCTCATTCAAACCTCTCATCCAATTACCCAGCACTACAGGAAGGAGACGCGTAGATGAACGGTTCGATCTAACATCACAACCTGTCAGCATTGCCTCTAGATCATTACCTACCGAGGGGCGACCCGCGGATTTTTCAGGAGCTATTGGAAATTTTGCACTCAGCCTTCAAGCTGACCCTCTATCAGTAAAGACTGGAGAACCTATCGCAATGCGCTTCACCGTGACAGGGAATGGCAGCTTTGAATTCCTTCAATCTCCCAATCCTACTTCAACTTCTGGATGGAAATTTTACGAACCCAGCAAACTAGACCTGCAGCGAGGTGAACCCGGGAAACCTTCACAGCTAATCTTCTCACAAAACATAGTTCCCGAACAAAAACACGATCAGCTCCCAACGTTCCGACTCACGGTATTCGATTCAAAAAAAGAACAGTACGTGACCCTCATGACTGACCGGATCCCTCTAACAGTTGAAGAAGTCGCGCTCAATTCAGGATTCAAAAAGAAACAAACTCCATCAGATTTAAATTCATCAAACAATAATACTGCCTCACCAGAATCGGCACTGTCAGATATTTTAATGATGGATAGCACCATCACACCTCAATGGTCTGTCGCCTCCACTCCTGCATGGAGAAACTCAGCCTTCTGGTCAGTAAACCTACTGTCCATTACCTTGTTAATTATAGCCGCCACGTGGCTACGCCTCCACCAAAAGAAAACACAGCAAAGCGGAAAAATAAACGCTAAAGAAGCTCTGGAAACATTGAAGAAAAACAACGCATCAGACACTCAATTTGATCTCATTGCATATGATTGCCTCAGAAGAATGATATCTGAAAAGAAAATTAAGGAAATAAGCCCCCTACTATCGCAGGTGCAGAAAAGGTACGAGCACATCAAATTCAGCGGCAATACAGACAAGCTTCCGAAACAGAGCACCGAAACCGAACGTTCTCAAATCATTGAAGAATTAGATCAATTAATTAAAAAATGCACAGGATAGTCATAGCCTTCATTTTTATTTTAAATTGCTCATCGGCAGATCAATCCATTGCTGATCTTGCCGGCGCCGAAGACAATTTCGACAGAGGCACTGCATTTCTTAACGAAGAGAAATACGAAAAATCAATTCAGAGTTTTACCTCACTCATTAATAAAGAACAATTCGCACCCGAACTATTCCTTCAAATGGGAAATGCCCATTATCGACTCCAGGACATCGGGTCAGCCGCACTCTCTTACCGAAGAGCTCTCTTGCTCAAATCAAGTTTACTCGAGGCTAGACAGAACCTTAACCTCATCAAGGACAAGGTCGAATTTGTTGATGCAGAGTCACTAGAATCACATCAAATCTTAACCTCATCAAATGAGTCATTCATCAGCACTCTCCTCGCAATTGGCCTTTGGCTAATTGGAATCGGAATTACTCTTATTATTCTCAAAATCCGGTACAGAAAATCAGCGTTAACTCTACTTTTCATTGGTGCACTATCCGCAAGCTCCTCTGCTGTCCTTTCAAGAGCCAAAGACTCAACTAGGCCTGACCCTCGAACCAATATCGTTACAAAAAACAACACCACGGCTCGGACTGCACCCGCACAATCAGCTTCAAAAATCATAACATTACCCCCCGGGAGCAGTGTCATTCTTATCTCAGAAAGAGATACCTGGTCATACGTGAAGCTACCTAAAGAACTCCACGGTTGGGTCACAACAGAATCACTCGAATCACTCTGGCCTTATAACCCAGAGTTCTCAGATTGAAGTTTAGCTATTTGTGCCGATTTATTAGCCTTAATGCTTGTCCCGTAATATGGATCAGCATCTACCATTTTAAGATACTTTAATACACCAGCCGTAATGCCAGCGCTCATCTTCTCCCTATAAGCACTGCTAATCAAATTAGAACATTCCTTGGCATTACTAAGGAACCCGCACTCAATGAGTATTGAAGGACATGACACCCACCGCGTCATGGCAAGCCTACTGTCCCTAATTCCTCTGTCCTTCGCTCCAGTCATAGAGCACAATAAATACTGCACATGCCCCGCTAGGAGTTTTCCACGATGATCAGAAAAGGAATGATTCTTGCCCAATTTAAAATATTGCCTCTGAGAAAACATCACTGAATCTGGCTTGGATTGAGCGTAATAAATCTCAATACCATGAGCTTCAGGAACTGTCGATGCATTATGATGGATGCTAACGAACAATGCGCCAGGATACGCATTGGCCAACTTAGAGCGTTCACTCAAATTAACTTTAAGGTCAGAGTCTCTAGTAAACTTCACATTGACTTGAGCCTTAGTTAATTTTTTTCCAACAAGATTAGCAACTTTAAGGTTAAGTTCTTTTTCAAGTGCCCCTCCAGCAACTGTTCCTCCATCAGATCCTCCGTGCCCAGGATCGATGATGACCACAGGCCTCGTATCAATGAACTTTCCAATCTTAGAATTGTTTAGATCTGCCCCTGTCTCATTGTCGGGCTTAGCTAAGCCCAATTGAGCTGCAATATTTGAAACGATTTGAAGATTATTATTTCCGATAATGCTTTCAAAAAGCACACCAAGTAAAATAATCAAACCAATACCCGCTAAGAGAAAACGAGTTCTTGTGATCAAAAACTTTAATATTTTTAGCACAAACAGAGGTAATATTGCAAAATAAACTCAGATTTCCAGATATTTAACTTGTCTTAAGTAAGAAAAGTTTTTAAATTTAATGATGAATCCGGGTAAATTTTTAAGCTTAAGCAAAATCTTGTGTGCAGTTCTTTTTGTTTCTTTTAGCTCAATTAGCTGCAAATCCATCTCTAACAAAGGCAATAGCGCCAAATACAATAACAATCAGCCCACCAAACGCTTTTCCTTGAATCCTTTTGGGTTCAAAAAAAGAATTGGTCAGGACGTTTTCCAGATACGAAATAATCTCTCTCAAACCAACTCCAGAGTCAGTTCTCTTGAAGGTGAAGTTAAAACCATCCAGTCCAGCCCCGTATTCTCCTACCCTCTCCAACAGCAGGCTCAAAACCAAGGACCCGGATCCTCACCAACACTCAGCGGCAAATCTCACATCGTGAGTGGAGGCGAAACACTCAGCAGCATATCCAGACAATACAAAATAGGTCTCGATCGGTTAATAAGTGAGAACAAGATACTAGATCCTAATGCGTTACGTATAGGACAGGAAATATATATTCCCGCCCAAAAGGGACAACCTGCAATACAAAGACAAGAGAAAGACACACCACCAATTAACCCAAACGCTGATCATCATATCGTTACAACTGGTGACACATTAAATCGAATCGCAAAAAGGTACGGAGTCACCACAGATTCCATCGTTAGTGTAAATTCTTTAGAAGATCCAAATAACATAATAATTGGCCAGCGAATTTCTCTTCCTGGTGAACCAGTTCAATCTTCCACCTCCACTACTAATGTTCCTGAGCAACAACTGCCAAAGGAAGAAGAACCTGGAGTCACTCAAAACTCTGAAAATCCCGAGGAAATCGTAGCACCTGAGGGACATGGATTCTATCAAGTGGTCGATGGAGACACTCTCCAGTCTATCGCTATTTCTTTTGGCACAAACGCTGATGAATTAAGACGTCTCAATAAGCTTTCGATAGACAGGAATTCTCTTCATATCGGAGATTACATCTTGGTTCCCGTTCCTGACGATTCCTTATACGAAAGCTAAATATCCGAACTGAGCGGGGGAGGCAGTTCTCTTTCTATCTCTTGGATCCGGTATCCGAACCCTGGTCCATCAATCGTTGACATATCCAAGATTCCTTCTCTTCTCCGATAAATACCCGGATGAACTCTCTCTTCTGGCAGTGATGCATCAGGATAAAACTGCATCCCATTACTCTCAACTCCCATAATGGTTCCCGCATGTGCAGCTAATAGGACATGAGGAATCTGTGCAAGCATTGGGTTAGTAAGGTCCTGAACCATTAACCCCATCCCATTTTCTTTCGCCCAACAAAGACTTAATATAGCACCAGTTAAAGTCTTGCATGTTTTTAAAGCGACGCCGTTCCATCCCAGAGACATCCCCAATTTAACGTATGTCCAATCATGAGCACTTTCGTCTAGATACAGCGGTTTACGATCAGCGACACTATGCACATCGATCTGATTATCCTTCAACTCGTATGGGAATGGCTGTTCAACATAAAGTATTTTCTTAAATGTTTCAGGGCAATCCGCCGCGATCGAATCAAGCACAGAGTTAACATATTCAGGATCATTGACCGTACAGTTAAAGTCTGCACTGAGCCACTCGACTCCTTCCTGCAAAGCTATATCCCCGATCTTTTTCATCCTCTCAAAATCCCAATTCCAGTCAGTTCCCCTCAATTTGACCTTAAGACACTTCAATCCATCCCTTCTGACCCAATCCCGCAAAAGAACCGGATACCCATCCCTTGGCTCATTACCTGTCAATTCATCTGTACCTATAGGATCTAACCCGCCAACTAAATGCCAGACAGGGATCTTTTGTACGGGCTTTACCAAATAATCAGACGGATACTTTCCTTTGAATGCACTCTCGGAATCTAGGTACTCGCTAAGATCCTTAACTAAGAAATCCGGTCCAAACAACTCAAAGACAGGCCTTGAGCATAGTTTCCCATAAGCATCATATGAAGCTAGATCAAATGCTGAGAACGCAACCAAGGCCGCCAGATGCGGCAATTCTTCTTGTTCATCATATATCGCATTATGCGCTCTCCTAAGCTCTTTGAGTGACTCAGATATAAATCTTACACCCAATTCAAATGGATGTCCTTCTTCGTTGGATTCCACAAAAGAACGTGCAATAGAAACACTGAACTCAATCAATCTTGACTCTCTTTGTTCGTATTCAAGAGATGACGGCCACACCCAAGCAACACTGAGAGGAGTTTCACCCCAACCCTCCGTAACGGTCCCGTCCTTAGCTTCCGAAAGAACTTTAACTCTCGCGCATTTTACAGATGTGAGTGTCTGATTCCCAAATTTCAAAGGAATCCGTAAATCGACGGGTAAAATGTAAAGCTCCGCTCCTAATATCTTCACTGTTTATTTTCCTTGGTCTTCCCCTTTTCTCGTAACCTAAAAATACACTTCTCTTGTCTATACTAATTGGCCTGATCAATTTCACTTGATTGGCCCTCCTGCTCTGCATCATGGGTTCCCAAGAAAACAGAAAACCATTTGAATTCATCTGAATCACTAAGTGTTACTTTAAGTAACATTGTAAGTGGTACGGCCAGAAACATTCCTGTAATACCCCACAACCACCCCCAAAAAACAACTGAGAGCACGATGACGGCTGTAGAAATACCAAATCTCTTACCAAGTAGCATCGGTTCAACAAAATTACCCAGTATCATATTAATTATCAAAAACCCGATGAGGACAGTTAAAGCGGTTCCGGGGCTCTTATCCACTAAAGCAAGAAGTGTCGGAGGAATACTGGCAATAATTGAACCTATTGCAGGAATATAATTAAAAATAAAAGCAACCATTCCCCACAACAGGGCAAACTCAAGACCGAGCCAGCCAGTTACTGCCGCGGCAAGAATTCCAGTTATTAAACTAATCAATGTCTTTATACCTAAATATTTTTGCACATCCTTTGCTGTTTCCGTAAATGCAGCAAAGTCTGGTCCGTTAACCCTGCGAATAGCTATGAGCTTTCTTGAAAAACCACCAGCTTCACTCAAAAAGAAAATTATTAATATAACCACGAAAGTGAAATCCTTTAAAAAACCAGCCGCCCCTCCAATAAAATTAAAGACCGATGACTGTATTGTAGAAATTACGTTTTGAGCATCTATCGTCATCTCATAATCGAGGGTTTCCTCAACCCATTTCTGAAACTCCCCTACCTTCTTGGTGAGACCTTCATTATATATATCAAAATTATTTTGAAACTCGGTCAACATGTTTAGGCCGATAAAAACGACAGGACTAAGTATTCCAAGACCAACAATCACTGTGAGGAAAACTGCAGGGAATCGGGGAATGCCAATTGAACGAAGCCAACGCAGAATTGGTAAACTGATTACAGAAAGAAAGAATGCCAGAACTATTGGCACCAAAAGGTCTGCAGCCAGCTTTAATCCCCCTACGACAACTACAATACATCCCAGAGCCAACAAAAAGTTGAATCCTCTATTCACTGGGGTTTTAAACTCAGAAGGCATAATGTTATTTTCCTCCCTTTAGGGGCTTTGCTCAACGAGATTTTTTATCTCATTATTATCGGAAAAACCTTGGTTTATTTACAATTGGAGCTATTAAATCAGTATTCGCCCAATACTTAGGGACCATTAGATATAAATGTCATGGCATCTGACCTTGGATTAAATAGTGAACTTCTGACAAGCCTCTTTAATGCCCCCAAAGGCCCTGAAGAGTGGCTACAGTATGCATTAAACGAAGAACAAGTCATTCAGTTCAATGAGCGCGGCTATTTGCACGGGATAAAAGTCCTCAACTCAGAACAGATCGATACTCTCAGTGAACAGCTACACGAAATGGTTGATCCTGAACATGAGGGAAATGAATTCTTCTACGAATATCATAGCAACGAGTCAGAGGATCCTGAAACCGCAATCTTCCATGCACTAGGAGCCTGGCGCGTTCGGCCAGCCTTCCATGACGTTCTTTGGAACCCTGCATTCACGATGGCCGCTTACCAACTTCTCGGCGCAAACTTTAGACTCTTTCATGATCAACTATTCAGTAAACCTGCCAGGCATGGAGGCGTTGTCGCCTGGCATCAGGATTTTTCTTACTGGACTTGGACTGCTCCAATGAGTCATTTAACCTGCTGGATAGGTCTTGATGATGTGGACAAAGAAAATGGCTGTATGTATTACATACCAAATAGCCATCGGTGGGGACTACTTGAAAAGGAAAGTCTCACTGGGGACATGGATGCAATAAGAGAAAAACTGACCGAAGATCAAGTGACAGACTTTGACAAAAAAGTCCCCGTAGAAATGAAAGCAGGAGAAGCTAGCTTTCACCATCCACTACTCATGCACGGATCCTACGAAAATAATTCTGAAAGGGGCCGCAGAGCAACCATCATTAACGTCTTTTCCGACGGAATTATTTCGAACCGAGAAGATGACGGTAGCAATGCTCCTGGAGCTGATAACTATCCTAGGATCGCCAAGGGAGAGAAGATGGGAGGTGAGCACTATCCTCTACTCATTAATGCGCAGAAATCATTTGGCGAAATCATAGATAAAGTACCCACCATTGATTCTATTTAAACGTATCAGAACAGATAACGATTACTCTCTAGACCAGTCACTCCCGGCTCCACAATAAAGACTCTACCCGCTAACGGTTCTTCCTCTTCATTAATCTCAACCCTTGCTGAAGTGACAAATAACTGACTAAGGTCATCGCCCCCAAAAGCGCAGGAAGTGATCTTTGAAACTGGAAAATCGATTCTCTCTTCAATCTTTCCAGAACTGGGATCGATGCAGAGCACTTTCGAACCTCCCCAAAAAGCAATCCATAAACGCCCTTCCGAATCGGTCGTCATACCATCAGGAAAGCCATCACCCTCAGTAAATTTAATCAACTCTCTCTTGTCTTTAATTTCGCCTGAAATCAAATCATAATCGAAAGCACAAACGCAACGGGTCGGACTATCAATATAATAGAGCTCCTCATTATTAGTTGACCACGCAATCCCATTAGAAACCGTCACTCCTGCAAGGGCAGGCTCAAGATTCCCTTTTGCTGAACAGCAATATAGTGTTCCTATAGACTCTCTCTCTTCTCTATCCATGGTGCCTACCCACAGCCTTCCCTTCTCATCACACTTTCCATCATTGAATCGCAATCGGGGAATCGGATCCGCCTCAACTATCCTCTGAACGGACCAGTCTGTACGGCTAATAGAAAAGATACTGTTATCAATTGCAGCTACAAGAGTCTCATTATCAGCGAGCACAACGCATCCGGGATTCCCTGAAACATCTCTGCCTATTGTTATCTCATTATCAAAATCATGTTCCAGTATCTTTTTACCTAAAATATCAACCCAAAGGAGTCTCTTAGAAACGGAATCCCAAAATGGACCTTCACCAAGATGACTGCAAAAGCTTCCGACCAATTCCATATATTTACTTATCGATTTTAAACTTACGGGAGCCAGACCGCTTTACCGGAAACATGAGCCAAGACTGCAGCGGCCCCAATTGCAATGACCATGACAATTATTGCAAAAACATAACTCCCCTTCTCTTCATTTTGATGCCCGTCATCTTCGAATGACTGGGAGCTTTCCAACAATGACAAGTCAAGGATCTCATCATCAGTGTCAGGCTCATTAGACGCTATTTGCCTTGCGATAGGATTAGCGTTCTCGTCTCCTAGCTCTTTCTTTTTCCTAGAATAACCAAGAGCTGACGCGATGGGACTAATCACAGAATCATCTTCTACTCCTTCTTCCTCATCTGCTCTCATTTTATTCTACTCAAGTTCAATACTCGCCGGAGGTTTCGTAGAAATATCATAGAAGACTCTATTAATCCCGGCAACACTGTTAAGTATTTCATTCGATATTTTCCGCAAAAGATCCGGTGGAAGCTCTACCCAGTCCGCCGTCATCGCGTCTTCACTGATGACTGCCCTCAGAGCAACTGACCACTCGTAAGAACGTTCATCTCCCTTAACTCCTACAGTCTTGATTGGAAGGAGCCCGCAATATGCCTGCCAAACCTTGTCGTACCAGCCACTCTCCTTCAGATGCCGAATGAAAATTGCATCCCCTTCTCTTACAATTTTTAGTTTTTCTTCTGTCACTTCACCAGGGACTCTGACTCCCAATCCCGGACCAGGGAAAGGATGCCTATATAGTATTTTTCGTGGAATACCAAAACTCTCACCCAATGCTCTGACCTCATCCTTAAAAAGCTCCGCTAGCGGTTCAATGACTTTACCTTCGGCCTGCAAATCCAAAATTTTCTGAACTCGATTATGATGCGTCTTGATCGTAGATGCAATCGATCCACTCGTCGCACTTTCAATAACATCAGGGTAAAGTGTGCCTTGCGCTAAGAGCTCTACATTATCCGCCGCACCAAAGAAGACATCGACAAAAAGATCTCCAATGCGCCGACGCTTCTCCTCTGGCTCATCGACACCAGCAATAGCGTCAAGGAATCTTTCTGAAGCATCAACTACCTCGACCTCTATTCCTAACTCCTCAAACTGTGAGATCACTTCAGGAGTCTCATCCTTTCTCATTAAACCATTATCCACATAAATGGCACGAAGCTTAGTTCCAGCTTCATTAAACAACACTGCCAACACTGTAGAATCAACTCCCCCTGAAACACCGCAAATGACTTCCCTCCCTGCTACTTCGTCTCTGACCTGTTGTATTAAATGGTCCCTGAAAGCCTCAATTTTAAATCCAGGCTCATCATCTACCATCTCAAGAAAATTCTCGAGTACCAAGCGGCCCTCATGGCTATGAGTGACTTCAGGATGGAACTGTATCCCATAGAATTTATGAGATAATTGAATCGCTACCGGCACACCGTCCTCGTTCCTTCCAATAATTTCAGCGCCATCAGGCAATTTGGTACATGTATCAGAATGACTCATCCATATCTGGGAAGACTCGCTGAGGCCTTTAAATAAATCAGATCCATTCTCTGGGCTCAAAGTCGCTGGTCCATATTCCCTAGTGGTTCCAGGCTCAACGGTGCCTCCATGCTTCTTATTGAGTAATTGCATGCCATAGCAAATACCAAGGACCGGAACATCTAACTGTTTCAAGTAATCAAGATCAATGTCCGGAGCATCAGGATCTGACACACTCTTAGGCCCACCTGAAAGTATTACACCCTTAGGTGTGGGGTAATCTTTCAGTTGGTCAGGATTATACAACATCGCATAGTATCCCAACTCTCTGAGCCGACGCACTATCAACTGAGTGTACTGAGACCCAAAATCAACGACAATAATCTGGGGAAGAATTTCCATGATACAACTAAATAAATTCGCAGGACTCGGACCAATTAGTCCATTGATTGATAATTAATTGGCTCTTCGGTAACAACAATGTCATGCGGGTGACTTTCCTTCAAGCCTCCAGAAGTAATTCTTGTGAACTCAGCCTTTTCCCTAAGTTCCTGCAGACTAGATGCCCCAACATAACCCATTCCTGAACGCAATCCTCCGACTAACTGAAAGATCATATCTGCTAACCTTCCCCGATAAGGGACTCTGGCTTCAACTCCTTCAGCCACTAATTTACCTGAAGCATTTTGCCCGTACCTGTCACTGGAGCCTTTCCTCATTGCCTTTACAGATCCCATTCCTCTGTACTCTTTAAATGTTCTGCCCTGCCAATTAACCATTGAACCAGGAGATTCACGGGTCCCGGCTAATAATGAGCCCAGCATGACAAGATCAGCTCCTGCAGCAAGTGCCTTCACTATGTCGCCAGAATAACGAATTCCGCCATCAGCTATAACAGTGACTCCCTCAGGTCTACACACTTCAGCTACATTTTTTACTGCTGTAAATTGAGGCATACCAACACCGGATATGACTCTAGTAGTACAGATCGATCCAGGTCCAACTCCAACTTTAACCGCACTGACTCCGGCGCTAACTAAATCATTAGCTCCTTCGGCAGTGACTACGTTTCCTGCCACTACAGGCGTATCAGGGTGACTACTTACAAGATTTGAAATTACCTCCAGAACTCTCGTCGTATGACCAGTGGCCGCATCAATGAATAATGCGTCGGCTCCTGACTCGACCATCGCGCTGGCTCTTTCCCTCGAATCCCCTCCAACACCGATCGCGGCTCCTACCCGGAGCTGCCCATTCTGATCCTTTGATGCATTTGTATACCGTTGGCGAATCTCAATATCCTTAGTTGTAATCATACCGGCCAGTTTTCCTTCAGCATCAACTAGTGGAAGCTTCTCCAGGCGATTTTTGTACAAAGTTTGCCTCACCTCCTCCTGTGAAACATCTTTAGGAGCAGAGATTAGCCTTTCTTTAGGTGTCATCATCTCGCTGACATAGGTAGATTCATCTTCCACATACCAAATGTCACGATTGGTTACCATTCCGACCAAAGTTCCTTCCCCATCAACTACAGGAAATCCTGACACTCCATGTTCATTCATTACTGCATGTAACTGACCTAAGGTGGTATCCTCAGTTACGGTAATTGGCTTATGTATTACTGTATTTTCTGATCTTTTTACTTTTTTAACATAAGAAGATTGTTCATCTATGGAACAATTTCTATGAATGACTCCCAGTCCTCCTTCACGGGCTAAAGCAACAGCCAATTCCGCTTCTGTGACGGTATCCATCGCTGAAGACAGTATTGGAATATTCACACTGATTGAATTAGTCAGTACTGATTGGATATTCGATTCAGAAGGTAAAATAGAGCTCTTCTTAGGCACAAGAAGAACATCATCAAAACTGAGACCTAAAGAAAACTCCTCTGCCATGCGCAATAATGTGTGCATAACAAAAACAAGCAAGTAAATACTAGTACTAAATTTCTAATTTTTTAGGAAATCTTAGTCTGATAAAACCTCTCATTCACCTTTATTCGCGATCTAACGCATAAGAAGCTGCTCCAATAGCCACAGCAAGGTCCCCTGTCTTAGCAACGCGAAAATCCACTGCCTCGGCGAGCGGCTTAGATCCATATTTATGAACAACATCCTTCAGACCTTCGAGATAAAGTTCTGGCATCTTTTCCACTAAACCTCCTCCCAGAACGATGACTTCCGGCGCTAACAATTCAACGACACTGGTAACTCCAACACCTAAATAATAAATGCTCCTCTTCATTATATGAAGAACACTCTCTTCTCCTGCATCAATGGCCTTTTTAATTGTACCGCTTTTGATTTTTCTTATATCAGTCCCGACAGTCTCCAAAATTGAACCTGCATTACCCCTTGAAGCTTCGATAATACAAGAAGACGCGATCCCAAGTCTTCCGCAAAGAGTTTCGAGAGCAACGGGCTCATGAAGTTCTCCCTCGAGGGTCGAACCAAGCATCCTGTACCTTCCAAATTCCATGCACGAAGCAGTTCTTCCCATTAGAATTTTTCCATCGTAGACAAAACCTCCCCCTACACCAGTACCGGGAAAAACTCCAAAGACAGAATGAGCTCCTTGAGCAGCACCTAAGTGATACTCACCATAAGTCCCAGCATCCACATCATTTAAAACGACCACTTCCGCATCAAGTTTTTTGGATAAGTAACGCCCAATCTCAACATCTTCCCACCCCAAATTGGATGCCTCTCGAAGGACTCCACTACTGAAATCAACGACTCCTGGACATCCAATGCCACAAGCAACAACTTCATCCTTATTTAGGCCTGCTGATTCAAGGGCCGTATTTACAGTATTCAAGATTCGTTTCAACCCATCCTTTGATCCTTTATGACCTTCAGTCGGAACGCGCTCTGATCCCAACACGTTAAAGTTCTTATCAAAAATCACCGCCATGATCTTTGTTCCTCCCAAATCTATTCCCACTGAAATCTTTTTAGCCATTCTAAGAGGATCGCGTTCAGGGCATCAAATCGCCTCATCCATTTTATTTTTTGGTTTATGAGGAGCAAAAGACGTTTCTTTCATTAAAGAAATTTTCCCTGCCCTCTTAACAGACTGGCCATGGAAATAGCTCTGTGCACGGAATCGTTTTTCTTCTTTGGTCACCTCACGCGAGACATAAGTCCCATCAGATTCAAGCACGTATGAATGAGAATTATCCCTGAAACTTCCCTCAAGAATTTCTAATATTCTTTTTCTCGAACTCGAATCCTTAATTTCAACCATCGATTCAACTCGCCGATCAAAGCTACGCTCCATTAAATCAGCGCTCGAAATAAAAATTCTACCCTTACCTCCATTATAAAAAGAAAGAATACGAGAATGCTCCAAATAACGATCCACAGTGCTCATCACTTTTATATTTTTACTAATTTTCTTCAGGCCAGGTTGAAGACAACATATGCCACGAACGTTTAGTCTAATTTTAACTCCAGCATATGACGCTTTGTACAGGGATCTAATTATAGAAGCATCCTGCAAATTATTAACCTTAATATCAATACTTGCCTCCTTACCTTCTTCTGCGTTTTTTGTTTCCACTTCAATTAACTCAATGAACTTTTCTCTGAGGTAAAAAGGAGCCACTATAAGATTCTTCATTCCTTTAAGCTTGGAACCACCAGTGAGCGCATTAAATAACGCTGCCGCTTCGTATCCATATTTCCGCTTCGAAGTCATGTAGCTAATGTCAGTATAAAGCTCAGCAGTCACTTCATTGTAATTGCCCGTGCCAAAATGAGTGTAGCGTTTCAGCTCCTTATTTTCACTCCTAACAACTAGGGTTATCTTGCAATGAGTTTTGTACCCCTTGACTCCATAAATTATTTGAACTCCAGCCTTTTCCAGCTCCTCGGCCCTCTCTAGATTACGAGCCTCATCAAATCGAGCCTTAAGCTCAACAACGACAGTGACCTGCTTCCCATTCTCAGCTGCTCTGCTAAGGGCACTAATGACTCGGCTGCTGTTAGCGGTCCTGTACAAAGTTTGCTTAATGGCCAAGACCTTAGGATCTGTCGTCGATTGTTCAACTAAAGCAATAACAGGCTCAAAACTTTCATACGGGTGATGTAAAAGGATATCATTCTCAGAAATGCTCTTAAATATATTTTCCCCAGGACTCCAAAGTTTATTCAGCATCGGCGCCCACGGTTCCACTTGAAGATTTCCAAATCCCTTTACCGTAGCAACTTCAATAAAGTCACCCAAACCAAATGGTGCTCTCGTCGTATAAACTTGATTAGTTTCAGCTCCAAATAAATCTCTAAGTTTGCCAGATAGAAATCTTGGGAATTCATGCCCCACATCAAGTCTAACACATTTACTATGCTTCCTCTCTGCTAGAACATCACCCATTTCTCTAGCCAGATCATGTGCCCCCTCCTCTTCAAGTGAAATATCTGCATTGCGGGTAACACGAAAGAGACCACTACTATTTACCACCTCATCAGGAAAAACTTGCCCCACAAAGTTAGCTATTACATCCTCAAGTAGGATAAATTTACTTTCATCGGAATCGGGAAGCCAAATGAAGCGAGATACGTTACCCGGGATCGGCACCAACACGTATCTCGGGCCTGTCCCTTCTGACGTGCCAATCTCACAAAACAGAGAAATGCAAAGACTCGGCAAAGCGCTGGACTCACGGATATTATCATTTGCTATAACCGGCGTTAGGAGAGGCATTACTCTCTCAGCAAAAAACTTAGCGACATGGTCCATCTGTGCAGCTGTTAATTGATCGACTGAGGCTCTGCGTATACCCTCTTCATTTAGCTCAGGAAGTAACTCCTCAAAGAAGCATTGCTCAATTTCACTGAGCATAATATCAACTCTTTGCCTCACTAGTAATAATTGTTTATCTGGTGAGAATCCAGCCGGGTCAGGCTTTCTCTTCCGCGCGGAACGGAGCATTTCAAGGCCTCCAACCCTGACCATGAAAAACTCATCTAGGTTCGACGCAGTAATAGACAAGAACTTCAATCGTTCTAACAAGGGAAGCTCTTGCCTTCTGGCCTCATTAAAAACGCGCTGATTAAATTCAAGCCAACTAAGCTCTCTATTTATGTAGGGGATCTCCATTGATTAAAGGGGGCAATGATTTTCGCACAGTTGTTGTACTTGCGGAAATCTTAATTCGCAAAAAAAACTAGATGTTTGAGCTATCGCATTATTCTTTTTCAGGCTCAAACGTCTAAATATTATATTGAGCCTCTAAATAATTTACACATATGAATATATTTATTGCGCTAGACTTTTGTTTTGTTCTTGGGCAAACGTATAAATATCAATGAATTAAATAACGTTTGTGTAGCATGAATTCGAATCATCTTTAATAACCGGTAGCATAAATATAATTTTGTCACTTGAGATTCTTTTTAATTAAATATAATTACCCTAACTTAACATTAACAGCACTAACAATTAGTTCGAATACAAGGGTGTACGACATCCCATAACAATTATAAGAACAGCTCATGAAAATCTCGATGACTCAAATTCTAACTTTTCTAATCACCTCAATAACCTTGCCTTTGATTTCAATTTCATTAATCGCAGGGGAATTCTCTCCGTCCTCGGACAATAGCCCCTCAAATTCATTGAAAAATCTCTGGAATATACCTCAACTCTACTCTGATTCAGACTCCTTACTGGTCAGCGATTTGAAACTCATTGGCCGATACCAATGGCAATATGCGGACTTGAATTCTAATCAAGGTGATTGGAGCGATTCTGAAAGTCGTAGAGTCCGACTAGGAACAGAAGCGAAAGTATTTGGAGGCGACTGGAAACTGAAAGGTGAAATTAATATCAATGATGACTTCTCACCATTTTATAAAAGCCTAGAGGAAGCATACATTAAATATCAAGGAACCGATGCATTGAATGTTACTATAGGCAAACAGAAATCAGCCTGGTCCTATGAACAGTCAACTTCTTCCAGAAAAATCCTAACCTTCGAACGTTCATTATTGGTCAATCAATTGAGCCCGAAAAAAACTACCGGAATCAGTGCCAGTGGATCCATTGAAAACTGGAACTATGTTTTCGGAATTTACAATGGAAACATTAACGAGGAATTTGGTGATCTTGATAATTCCGGAGAATTCGCACTAGCTAGTATAGGTTACGATTATTCGGAAAAATCAAATTTTGATAAGGCAGCGTGGAGACTTGACTGGCTTCATAACAAAGACGAAACAAACAATGCTGCCAAACCTTATAAAAACTCAATCTCCTTAAACCATTCCCTCACCAAAGGAGCGATCACTCTCAACACTGATCTGATACATGCTGGCGGCTACAGCAATGACGCTTATGGCTTCGTCCTTCTTCCCACATACGACATTAGTGATAAGTTGCAATTAGTCGCTCGATACACTTACGCCAGTAGCGACGGAGATGGTCTTCGTGCACAAAAACGTTACGAAAGAAAAGCAAGTCTCACTGATGGCGGATATGGTGAAGACTACCAATCCTATTACTTAGGTCTAAACTACTACATTAATGACCACAAACTCAAACTAATGACCGGCATTGAGTATGCTGATATGAATGGAGGAAGTGATGGCGGCGAGTATAGTGGGTGGACATTATTCTCAGGCCTAAGACTTTACTTCTAATAAAATGAATGAGAATGCCTAATTCTCATTCTGCTCAATCAATTTAACCAGTAGACTTCCTTCATTCCACTCATCATTCCCTATTTAATCTAAAGTGATTTATTCTTTGCTGATATATATAATATGCAAAATATAAGGTTACGGAAGCGTCACATTTGTGACATTGCTGTAATATTTTGCTGGGTATAAATGATGAAGATCACCAATTTCGTCATTTAAAACAGTTCAAATAAATCTATGACCTTTTTTATCATTCTTGGCAGCCTTGGGATATTTCTCTTCGGCATGAAAACCCTCAGCGAAGGAATCCAAAAAACTGCTGGGGACAAAATGCGCCAAGTAATGGCAACGATGACCCATAACCGGGTCGCAGGTGTTGGAACAGGATTCCTCACGACCTGTTTACTCCAATCCTCTTCAGCAACCACAGTCATTGTCGTAAGCTTTGTTAATGCCGGGCTATTGACTCTAGTCGAATCGATTGGAGTAATTATGGGTGCAAATCTCGGCACAACGCTTACTGCTTGGATCATAGCTGTAGTTGGCAAATTCAGTCTCGCTAAAATTGCATTACCGATCATAGGTATTGGAACCCCTCTCATTTTCATCGGCAAAGGAAAATGGAAAAGCATGGGTGAAATCTTAATAGGTTTCGGCCTCCTCTTCTACGGACTAGGCGCACTTAAAGATGCCGTACCTGATGTTAAGAGCATGCTTGCCAGCACCGATCCTGAAATAGTGGAAAAAGCTAAAAGCTGGAAAACTTTCATAACAAAAATTAGCGGCCACGGTTACCTGTCATTGTTAATGTTCCTAGGAGCCGGCGTATTACTAACAATTGCCGTTCAGTCTTCATCAGCTGCAATGGCAATCACTGTCACATTAGCATTGAATCATTGGATTGGTTTTCAAGAATCCTGTGCAATTGTACTCGGTGAAAATATCGGCACAACAGTGACTGCATATCTCGCCTCATTGGGAGCTAACACGAATGCAAAACGCGCTGCTCGCGCTCATTTCACTTTCAACATACTAGGTGTTATCTGGATGCTTGTCGCATTCTATGCCTTCATACCTATGGTGGAATCGATCGGCAACAGCCTCCCCGATTCTTTTCGGCAGGAGCATTCCACTCCAATAGGCTTCAATCTGGCAATCTTCCATTCCACATTTAACTTTATAAACATTTGCCTACTTATCGGTTTCGTCCCCTTGATTGCAAAGTTTGTTAAAAAATGGGTCAAGGATGATGGAAGTGAATCAGATCCACGCCTGTATTTCATTACTCAAAACCTCATGAGAGTCGGAGAAATGAATCTTCCAGAAGCTCAAAGCGCAGTCGAAGGCATGGCTGACCTCACCCTCGAAATGTACGACGATTTCGAAAACATGTTTCCCGACAGGAGCATTGACCTGACTCCAGCAGTCGAAAAATCCAAGGAACTTGAAAACACCACTGACCAATGCATGGCCGACATTACGCAATATCTTGTTCGCCTATCATCGGCTGAGCTCAGTCACCGAAACGCAGATAACGTAAGCTCCATGATACGTATTGTATCCGAATTGGAAGAGGCCAGTGATTGCGTTCACCGACTCGTCATGCTCACTGAACGAAGAAATCGTAAGGGCCACACCCCATTCACTGATGAAACTACATTAGCACTCAAAAGATTTACCCGCTTAGTGGGTGAGTTCCTTACCTTCACCCGCAACAACATAACACCTCCCATTTCTCTCAACATTCTTAAGGATGCAGAGGAATTCGAATCCAATGCTGATGAAATGCGACGCAATCTAAACAAAGCATCTCTATCCAGGATGCAAGAAGACGGTCACCTCAAACGTGAAATGCTTCAAATTGATATTAATAATCAATTAGAAAAAATAGCAAATCACTGCCTAAATGTTATTCAAAGTGCTGCAGGCACAGTCGATTAATGGATCCAAGCTAGTTTATTAGAGTTGCCAAATTCTGAGCGATAAGGAAAAATCCACTAACAGACAAATTTAATAATCTTTATTATGCTGTTTGTATGTGAACTCTAACGGTTTCAGCATTGTCGTTTAATGTTAATCATTGCGATAAATCAATTGTGCCACAATTGTAACTATTAATTATTTTATCTGAGCCCACGTACTGCAAATATTTCAGATCATATGTCCACTGTTTTAATAGCAGAAGATGAGCCCGACATAAGGCAACTCATAAGTTTCAATTTAGAGCGTGAGTCAATCGACACATTACTTGCCAAAGATGGGGTTGAAGCTTTTGAAATCGCCAAAGAAAAAAGGCCTGATCTGATCATTCTGGATCTCATGCTTCCCCGAATGGATGGGTTTACAGTTTTTAAAGAACTCCGCCTAGACAGCCGAACCAAAGATATCCCAGTTCTAATGCTAACCGCAAAGGCACAGCTAGATGATGTGATTACCGGACTCGAAATGGGAGCCGATGATTATCTAACAAAACCTTTCAGCCCAAAAGAGCTGGTGTTAAGGGTCAAAGCTCTTCTGAGAAGAACAAACATAACAACCTCAAACTCTACCATCACTTCAGGAAAATTTCGCTTAGACAAAAATACCCTTCATTGCTTTGTGTGCGGAGAGCAAATAGACCTGACCCCAACTGAATTTAAATTACTGCTCCTGATGATCGAGAGAGAAGGAAAAGTGCAAAATCGTGAGGATTTATTGCGAGAAGTCTGGGGGTACCGAGACACTGCGAACTCGAGAACCTTAGACACTCATGTCAAGAGACTCCGAGAAAAGTTAGGCGATTTATCAACCTGTATTGAAACTGTCCGCGGTTTCGGTTATCTATACAGGAACATCGCGTGACATTTTATTACATTCTATTAATTGCAGTTCTTTTCTTTATTCTCGTATTGCAGAGAAAAAAGAACCAACGAAGAATTACAAAATTGGCTCTGGCCCTTAAAAGCAACGACAGAAATCTATTGACCGGTCACTCCGCTAAAGCTCATCACTCCACCTATCAGCAACTCGAGAATCTAATCATTGATCAAATATTCGAAGCTGAGGCATTAGAGAAACGTGTAGAAAGAAGGGAAGATCTCATTACCGCTGTAGTGAACGGCCTCGCTGATGCTGTGATCGTCTTTGATCAAGACCTTAAAATTCGTTTCACTAATCCTAGCGCTTGCAAACTCTTTGGATGGTCAGCCCTTCCACTCGAATTGGATGCCTCAGATTACATCAAGAACACAGAATTAATCAAATTAATACAAAAATCGATTAACACTCAACGCATAGAAAAAATTGAGATCCAACACCAAATTCCTAATGACTCAGAGCATTCAGTAAGGACACTTGAAGTAGAAGTTGCACCTCTGACTTTAACCGGCGTAAAATCAGTCAGCCGCGCAAGAGTTGTTCTCCGAGACGTCACTGACGCCAGAAACCTAGACTTAGTAAGGAAAGACTTTGTAGCTAATGCATCTCATGAACTCCGTACGCCCCTCACAATCATTAACGGTTATCTGGAAAATTTAATCGATAGTGAAATTACCGATAAAAAAACTTCTCTTAAATTCCTAAATGTAATGCAAAAACATGGTAACCGCATAGCTCGAATCATCGAAGACATGCTTACCATATCTAAACTAGAATCACATTCAGATACAATACAGATAAAGCCCTTTAATTTAAGGGCCTGCACGGAAGAAGTCATCACACGATTGAATCCATTATTTGAGCAAAAACAAGCCACCGCAGAGCTGATATTTCCTGAAAACTCAACCATCAACGGTGATGTTTTTTACTGGGACCAGATCCTCTTTAATCTCATTGAAAATGCTCTAAAGGAAAACAATAAACCTAGCCTAAAGATTACAGTTTCATTGGACCGGGGAGCTGATGAGGACACCATAACAGTTAAAGATGATGGGGTCGGCATCCCCTCAGATGCATTAGAATTTATTTTTAAGAGATTCTACAGAATCGATCAGAATCATGGCGCAGACAAAAAAGGAACCGGCCTCGGATTATCCATTGTAAAGCGAGCCATTGAAGCTCATGACGGAAACATCTCCGTCAACAGCACTCCTGGCATCGTGACAGCTTTCAAAATTACGATGCCGAGTAATAAAGACCAATGATTGATTTATTGTTATTTTAAGGAAAAGAATTAATTGCCGCCTAATACAAAGACAATAACACCAAGCCCCACAACACCAGCCAGCCCCAAAGCAAAAATTCTCCCCGTCCGATTCATTACGAAATCAAAGCTCCTATCGAGAGATTGTTGCATTTTCTTGCGCCGCATCCATGAACGCTTTTCCTTAATGTGACGATCATGCCAAGTCCGTTCTCCTCTTTTTAACGAATAAGGGAACCTCAGTACCTGAGACTCAACATGCAACTTGTAGGATTGAAAATTCGGTGTCTTACTCTCATCACAGAATGGACAATCATGCTTCATTTCGCCTTCCCCAATACTAATAGATAATTTCCCGCCGCATTGGTGACATTCTATTTCAAATCTACCAGATTTAAGTAATTTTGAAAATTTGGAATTATTTCCTGAATGTACTGCCATATTAGGTTCTATTAATATTTAATATATCTTTACAATAAGTAATAATTTATCAATTATTGCAAATAATATATTCTTGGCAGTATTTGTCTTTCCTAGGTAATAAGATCCATCGGTAATAATTTACTTCTATTACGTAAAATAGCGCTAAAGAAGTAGTGCTGAAGCTGTATTTAAAGCAAAGTCAGCTTACTGGATCATATCAATGACCTCCATCAGCAAATTCTTTTGCCAATTAAGTAAAATTCCACCAGCCTCTTGAGGTGACGCAGCGACTCTTTCCAGCGTTGCCCGTGAGGCAATGAGCGTCGGGTCAATGTCGAGTCCTTCGCTGACTCGGTCTCTGAGAATCTTTAATTTATCGAATTTCTTTTCTGCCGCAGGATCACGCTTTCCTTTGACTCTCTTAGGCCTTTCGGGAAAATCAGTTGGCATCAACTCTCTGACTGATTCTATAGATTTTTTAAATCTTTTGACTGGCTGACTTGGAAATCTTGAAGGCAACTTAACTTCAATTCCCTTCTGAAGATCCTGTGAAAAACGTAACAGATCTTGATTCCCAATAATTTTAAAAGCAGGCCTATCTCTCCTCGCCGCTTCACCGTCTCTCCAAAACCAAAGGATTCGCAAGAATGCCATTCCTTTCTGCTCGAGCTTACCCCATCCCGAAATTCGCCATGCCAGATCCTCGTCCTTCTCTTTAATTACAGATGCTAACTCTTTTGCTGATTCACATGACTCGACGAACCAATCCCACCGCTCTAGCTCCTTTAGACTTGATGTGAGAGTATTCGCCATTTTTAATAAATATCTGACATCATTCACTGCATATTTCAGCATCTTTTCTGATAGTGGTCTTTTCCCCCAATCTGCTTTTTGAGACGTTTTGGGAAGAACAACACCAAAGTGATTCTCTACCAAATTAACTAATCCAAATTTTTTGACTCCTAGCAGCCTAGACGCTGTCTGCGTGTCATAAACTACTTCAGGAACGCTGCCATAAGTTCGTTTTAACATGCGCATGTCAAAGTCCGCTCCATGCAACCAAACCTCGGTCCGGTTAATGAAATCAATAAGGCTCGATAAATCACTAATACTCAAAGGGTCGATAATGGCAAACCTATCTTCAACTGCAAACTGAATGAGACAAAGCTTCTCTTCATAACAATGCAAACTGTCAGCTTCAGTATCAATTGCACAGCGGGCATAACCAGAGCCTTCAATTTCGTTTATGAAACGATTTAATGACTCGTCATCGTCAATATAAACATAATCCTTATCTACTGAAGACTCTTTACTTTGAGGATCCATTCCCTACAGATCTAATACTTTCGTTACCTCAATCCTGTCAGCAATAACTCAGCATTTGATGCTGAATTTTGTATGTGATCAATGAGAACTTCCATAGCCTCACCTCCGGGCCTTTGTGCCAGCTGTCGGCGAAGCATTCCTATCCTCTTAAATTCGTCAGGATGATAGAGAAGCTCATCTTTACGTGTTCCTGACTTTGGAATATTAATGGCCGGATAAATTCTCCTCTCAAGCAATTCACGGTCGAGTTGTATTTCCATATTTCCACTGCCCTTGAATTCCTCAAAAATAATCTCATCTGCTCGGCTACCAGTATCAATTAGTGCCGTTGCAAGCATGGTAAGGCTCCCTCCTTCCTCCGCGTTACGAGCAATACTGAATATTTTCCTAGCCTTCGGAAGCGCCCTCGTATCAAGCCCTCCTGAACCTGTCCTTCCCTTGCTATTGCCCTGACCTCTACGTCCTCTGTCTCTTCCACCAGTAGAAATAAGGCCATTATAACCTCGAGCCAGACGAGTCAAACTGTCCATCAATATAACTGCATCTTTCCCCATTTCAGTGACCCTCTTTGCCCGTTCCGCTATCAATTCCGCGACTGACACATGCCGGTCAGGGCTCTCATCAAAAGTAGAACTATATACCTGAGCGCCTGGGACACTTTCCTCAAAGTCGGTGACCTCTTCGGGCCTCTCATCTAATAGCAATATTAACAATTCAACCTCTTTGTGATTATCAACAATCGACTTGGCAATTTCCTTAAGCAGGATAGTCTTACCGCCACGAGGAGGAGCGACAATGACACCTCTCTGCCCCTTACCAAGAGGCGCTATAAGATCAACGACTCTGGGGCTAACTGATAGCCCATCTGAAGGCTCAAGTATTATTCTCTCTCGTGGAGAAATTGCAGTCAGATTTTCAAATATGGTAGGTGATTCCCAATCTTCAGCCAATATACCTTCAATCTCAATGACTTCTTTAGTTGATAAGAATCTCTCCCTACCCGTAGGGGCCCTAGCAATGACCGAAACCAAATTACCAATTCTTAAATCATACTCTTTAATGAAGTTCGAACCGATGTAAACATCATCGGCATGTTTAGCAAAACTGAAAGAGGGAACACGAAGGAACCCGTACCCATCTTTGGCCGTCTCCAAAAAACCATGAGCTCGAATCTTCGTTCCACGCTTCCCCCAATGACAGAGTATTTCAAATACGATGTCATGCTTAGAGCGCATGCCCCCTACTCGTAACCCGAGTGAAGACCCCAACTCATAAAGCTCAACCATTGATCTATTTTGAAATTCAGCTAAATCAATCTCTTCTGGCGGTGGAGGTCCAGGCTCAGGCTCAGGCTCAGGCTCAGGCTCAGGCTCAGGCTCAGGCTCAGGCTCAGGCTCAGGCTCAGGCTCAGGCTCAGGCTCAGGCTCAGGCTCAGGCTCAGGCTCAGGCTCAGGCTCAG
>Ga0114993_10001777_pt1 | contig 24554 bp, 21 predicted proteins | sample ArcticOcean_MG_C_FD_87042 | JGI IMG/M metagenome (GOLD analysis project Ga0114993, IMG submission 87042) | Marine microbial communities from western Arctic Ocean - ArcticOcean_MG_CB2_150 | ecosystem: Environmental > Aquatic > Marine > Oceanic | place: Arctic Ocean: Canada Basin | collected...
CCACCACCCGTTCCAGGATGCATGAATGCAACAGCCACCAACTACGATGAGAATGCGACTGTGGATGACGGTTCGTGCGAATATCCTCCACCACCCGTTCTAGGATGCATGAATGCAACCGCCACCAACTACGATGAGAATGTGACTGTGGATGATGACTCTTGTGTGTATCCTCCACCACCGGAACCTCCGGCAGATGATGACCCACCCACATCCATCGATGATGACGACGATGAGGATTCGAACGGCATTGAATCTGAATTACCACCGAAATCTGGAATCATAGAGAATATCGGCATGGTGAACATCATTCTGGGAGTTGTCCTGATTCTACTGTTGAGTGTGTTCGTGTTGCTTCAACTCGGTCGCCAGCAAGTTTGAGTGATGTTGGCCACCTCCAAGGGATACACGTGCCCGAATGACCACTGATCTGGAATCGTCGCCGAACAACCTACGCTCAGTTTTGGTCTTGCCAGTCGGGCTCTTGGGCGTCCTGCTTGGACCAGAGGGTGTCGTCGATCCTGAGCACTGAGATTGCTGCTTCCGTGGCGCCGGTGATCGCGTGCCTCGTGATACTGAGAGGTTCGGTCACCTTGGCCCCGGCCATATCGACGATCTCGCCAGTTGTGATGTCGACGCCCTGCCATTCTGAGTCGGTTTCCGCCTGGGCTGCTGTGGCTCGCAGGAGCTGGTCGATCGGGTCGAGTCCCGCGTTCTCTGCAAGAGCACGCGGGATGACTTCCAGAGCTGCGGCGAACGCCTCGACCGCCATCTGTTCGCGGCCGGGAATGGTCTCGGCGTATCGGCGCAGTCGGCGGGCGAGGGCGATGTGGGCCGCGCCGCCTCCGGGCAGGAGTCGGGGTTCGTCAACCAGTTGACAGGCGACGCCGAGCGCATCGTCGAAAGCGCGCTCGGCCTCTTCGAGCCGCATCTCGGTCGAGCCGCGGATGACGACGGTGACACCCGCTGTCTGGCTGCCTTCGAGGATGAGATGCTGGGTGCCGAGGCGCTTCTCTTCGCGGATTGTGGTGAATGTGCCGACATCCGCTTCGTCGAAATCCTTCACATCGTAGACCGGCCGCGCGCCGGTGGCGCGGCAGACGTGTTCGATCTCAGGTCGCTCGACGCGGCGATAGGCGAGAATTCCGGCCGCGGCGAGCATCGGATGCGCCTCCTCTTCGATGCCATCGCGCGTAATCAGGCAGTCGATGTTCGCTGCTGACAGCGCGTCGACGCGCGCCTGCAGGTCCGCGCGGTCGCGCGCGTGGAAGGCATCGAGGGTTCCGATGTCGGTGATCTTGAGGCTGGCCCCGATTTCGGGGCTGCGCTTCTCCATACCGCCATCCAAGACCAGGATGCGTCCGCCGTCCGGCTTGAGTTCCATCTCGCGGTGGACACGGGTCTTCTCTAGGACCAATCCCTGCACCAGTTCACTATCGGCGATGGATCCACTCTTCTGGGTGATGACGCGAACGTGTTCGGGGTCTGCGGAGCCAATCAGATTGGCAGCCTCATGGGCGAGTTCAGCGAGGATGGCTTGCAAGCCTGCATCTCCTTTGCCAGCGAGAGTCGTGCGCACCGTGTCCAGAGAGGTGGAGTCAGAGGATTCGATGGACATCTCTTCCAAGGCCTCGTTCTGAATCGGCCCACACATTCTGTACCCTTGTGCGACCACCGCGGGATGGACACCGCGATCGATGAGTTCGAGCGCATTTACCAGAAGCTCTGCGGTCAGGACGACGGTCGAAGAGGTGCCGTCGTGGACCTCGTCGTCCTGTGCGCGCGAGGTCGAGATCAGCATCCGAGCGGTGGGGTGCTCGACCTTGGCCGCTTCGAGGACGGTGACGCCATCATTGGTCACCAATGCACTGCCGTCCTCGCCGAGAAGCATCTTGTCCAAGCCCTTGGGACCGAGCGTGCTGCGCACCGCTCCGGCCAGAGCGACCGCGGCCTCGACATTGTTGCGCAGCGCGGTTCTACCCGCGACGCGCTCGGTCTCGTCCAAGACGCGATCCTGGTCCTGCTGTACCATGTGGTGTCGCGACCGACACTTCCTCCTTGAACCCGACGCTGCACAATCCTTCATATAGGACTGGATGCTGGCACTATACAACTGATGGTTACATAGTGGGGTGAGGTGTATGGAGAGAGACGAATGGGAAGACCAGATTCTGAAGCAGATGGTCGAGATGTTCCGCAAGATGGGCATGGATGTCGACGAAGCCGATCTCATGCGCATGATGGAGAAGATTCAATCCCAATTCGAGAATCTCGGCATCGATCCGGACAAGATCAAGTCGGGCGAGGTCAAGATTAATCTGCAGACCGATTTCGGTGACCTCGGAGAGATGCTCGGCAAGGGCGGCATGCCCGACATCTCCGAGATGCTCTCCAAGCTCGGTGTCGACGTCAAGATGGGCAATAAACCCGAGCCTGAAATCGTCGAGGTCGAGGTCGAGGAAGTCGAGGAGACCGAGAGCGATGAGGTCAACCAGATTCCCATCGCCGATGTCTACGTTGAAGGCGATTCGATGAACCTCACAATCGACATCTCCCGTCACGATGAAATCGACGATTCCGAACTCGAGCTGAACCTCACTGGAGGCGGCTCGACCCTGCAACTGATGCGTACCTCACAGTTGCGACCTTTCCAGCGATTCGGCCTGCCCAAGGCGGCCGAGAGCGTCGATGCGTGGGAGCTCAACAACGGCATCCTCGACATCACCCTCACCCTGCGTGAGGAGACAGAACCCACAACCCCTGAAGGAGGCAACTGAAATGGCGAAGAACCCGGTCATCGGAATCGATCTAGGCACGACAAACAGCTGTGTAGCGACCATCGAAGGCGGTGAAGCCGTCGTCATTCCCAATGCCGAAGGCGCGCGCACCACGCCGAGTGTGGTCGCATTCGCCAAGGATGGCGAGCGTCTCGTCGGTGTGACGGCCAAGCGTCAGGCTGTGACCAATTCCGAGCGCACATTCCTCTCCGTCAAGCGAGAGATGGGTACGGATTGGAAGGAAGCGATCGATGAGAGCGAGTACACGCCTCAGGAGGTCTCCGCCTTCATTCTGCAGAAGTTGAAGGCCGATGCCGAGGCTTACCTCGGTCAAGAGGTCACCCAGGCAGTCGTCACCTGCCCCGCTTACTTCACCGATGCCCAGCGCAAGGCGACCCGCGATGCGGGCCGCATCGCCGGGCTCGAGGTTCTGCGCATCATCAACGAGCCGACCGCGGCCGCGCTGGCCTATGGCGTGGACAAGGACGACGACCAGACGATCCTCGTGTTCGATCTGGGCGGCGGCACCTTCGATGTCTCGATACTCGAAATCTATCAGGTCGACGACCAGCCGCAGATCGAGGTCAAGGCGACCGCGGGCAACAACCGGCTCGGCGGTGACGACTTCGACGAGCGTATCATTCACTGGTGCGTCTCCGAATTCAAGAAGGCGAGCGGCATCGATCTGTCCGGCGATGGGCAGGCGATGAGCCGACTCAAGGAAGGCGCTGAGAAGGCCAAGATTGAGCTCTCCGGCACCCAGACCAGCCACATCAATCTGCCCTTCATCACCATGAAGGACGGCAACCCCGAGCACCTCGACCTGAACCTCTCACGCGCGCAGTTCGATGACCTGACCGCAGACCTGGTCGAGGACACCATGGGTCCGACCCGCCGCGCGATGAAGGATGCTGGCGTCAAGGCCGGCGATATCGACAAGATTCTGCTCGTCGGTGGCTCCACCCGCATCCCCGCGGTCCAGATCGCGGTCGAGAAGGAGACGGGCAAGGCCCCATTCAAGGGCATCAATCCCGACGAGGCTGTCGCCATGGGCGCTGCTCTTCAGGCCGGCATCATCGTCGGCGACGAGGGCGTCACCGACATCCTCCTGCTCGACGTCACGCCTCTCAGCCTCGGCATCGAGACGCTTGGCGGCGTGACCACGCCGATGATTGAGCGCAACACGACGATTCCGACCCGCCGCTCAGAAGTGTTCAGTACAGCCGCAGACAATCAGCCCGCCGTCGAGGTCCACGTGCTCCAAGGCGAGCGCAAGTTCGCCAAGGATAACGCCACGCTGGGCAAGTTCTTCCTCGAGGGCATCCCCGCCGCACCGCGCGGTGTGCCCAAGGTCGAGGTCACCTTCGACATCGATGCGAACGGCATCGTCAGCGTGTCCGCCAAGGACATGGGCACGGGCAAGGAGCAGTCGATCCGCATCGAGAGTGCGACCAGCCTGTCCGAGGATCAGATCCAGCAGAAGATTGCCGAGGCCGAGGAATTCGCCACCGAGGACGAGGCTCGCCAGAAGCAGGTCGAACTGCGCAACACCGCGGACAACATCGTCTACCAGACCCGCCGCACCCTCAAGGAGGCCGGCGACAAGCTGACCGAAGAGGACATGCAGCCGGTCGAGGACAAGGCGTCCGAATTGGAGGCGCTCATCGACACCGAGGATGATCTCGACGAAGCCATCATTCAGGCCAAGGTCGAGGAGGTCCAGGAAGCGATGCACGCGATCTCAGCCAAGCTCTACGAGGCCGCTGCGGCCAACATGGAAGACGAGCAAAACGGTGGCACCGACCCGACCATCATCGATGATGCCGAAGAGGTCGTCGATGCCGACTTCGAAGTCGTCGACGACGAGTGATTGCCAGGATGCAATTTCAGCCCTTTCGTGCAAGACTGCACTGAGGCCCTTTACTAGGCTGGACCACAGGACCCGCCGATGCGTCCTTCCCGTTGGTTGATTCCACTGCTGCTCACAACGATGCTGTTCATCGGCACTGTGTGATGAGGCGGTGCAGTGTTCGCACATGAACTCCGCTGGCGCCATGTGCGACCGTCGCATTGGTGGTCGCACCCCAGGCCGTACCTGCGATATCCATGTGGGCCCACGGAATCTGCTCGCCGTCCTCGCGGTCCTGAACGAATTGATTGAGGAAGCCCGCTGCGGTGCAGGCCCCGCCATAGCGCCCCTTGCCGAGGTTGCGCACATCGGCAATCTTGGAACCGGTCATCTCCTTGGCGAAGGCCGGTAGAAGCGGCATTGGCCAAGCGATCTCATCCTCGGCATTGCCGGCCGCATGAATTGCCGCGCTGAGGTCGTCATCATTCGACCACAGGCCCGATGCTTCGTGTCCGAGAGCAACCACACATGCACCTGTGAGGGTGGCCAAGTCAACGATGTAGGCCGGGTCGAGCTCACAGGCCTTCCACAGACCATCGGCGAGCACATTGCGGCCCTCCGCATCGGTGTTGAGCACCTCGATCGTCTTGCCCGAATAGGTGTCGATGACGTCGCCGGGGCGGTATGCATTGGATGAAGGCATGTTCTCAGCCATGCAGGTGATGCCGTTGACGCGACCCTTGTGGCCCGTCGCATGAAGCGCGACGAACAGCCCGAACACGGTCGCAGATCCGCCCATGTCGTACTTCATTTCGTCCATGCCCGCACCAGGTTTGAGCGAGATTCCACCGGTGTCGAAGGTGATGCCCTTGCCGACGATGCACGGCACCTGCTTGCCCTTGTCAGCATTCGGATTGAGTCGGAAGAACACCATACAGGGCTTCTTCTCACTGCCCTTGCCGACAGCGATCACGCCGTGCATGCCTTCCTTCTGGAGTCTCGCGTAATCCCAGACCTCGACCTCGACATTGGACTTGCCTTCAGCCCAGGCCAGAGCTCGCTTCGCGTATTCATCAGGGAACATTACGTTGGGAGGTTCATTGCACACATCTCTTGCGACGTGGACACCCGTGGCGATCGCAGCAGCATCACTCACCGAAGAGGAGAGTTCCTTCTGGTGACGGGGACTGGCCTGAACGGCCAGATTCCAATCGTCTTCCTCCTCTTCCTTCTGCATGTACTGATCGAAGGCGTAATCGCGCAGCAGCATGCCCTCGCTGAACAGGACCATCTGGTTCGTATTCCATCCCTTTGTGAATCGGACCGTGATGTTGGTCCCATGGTCTTTGGACAGCGCGGCCAGCGTCTTGGAGCCGGTGTCTCGGCAGGCCTTGTCACTCGGATCTGAACCCATACCGACCAGAATCACCTGACAGCCGGGCGTCCACACGGCGAGCCGCTTACCGGCCTTGCCGGTGAACGAATCACTGGCGAGCGCATCGTTGACCAGGCTGCGCTGGGTACGCGCGAGACCGGCCAAGGCATTGTTGGGGGCCTTCTCCACACCTTCGAACAGTGGCAGGACGAGAAGATCGCCCACATCATCAAAACCGGTCACAGTTACATCCATCAGCATCACTGAACACGGCGATTCCGTGCCGCTATTCAAAGTAACCGCATTGAAAGTGTCGAGTTCAGACGACCTTTCGCCGGATGCTGGCCAAACCGATGGCGAGAATCGTCAGCACGGGTGAGGGGAAGGGAAGCCAGCCCTCATCCTCGGCCTCGATGATCTTGACGTCGTCATCTGCAATCGGCTGGTGGACGAAGGTAGAGGCGTCGATGACCCGTTTCTGATAGTGCAGGGCGAAGGTACCCCCCGGCTTCAAGGATAGATTGGAAGCATCGAGCGTGATGCTTGTGCTGTTGGTCGCGTTGACGGTGAAGTTCTCGGACCACCACAGCACCTCCATGGTGTCCTCGAACACGTACTGCAGGCTGGCGTTCGCGGTCGATGCATGACCCTCGTTACGAACGTCCAACTTCACCTCGTCACCATCGAATACCAGCGAGGTGACGTTGAGCCGAGCACGCCAGTACCAGATGTTCTCGATCAGATACTTCATGACATCGAGTTCGACCGATAGCCGGTCCGACAGGGATTGTACCGTGCCCAAGAGGAACTGCTCATCATCGGTCTCGAAGGTGAAGGTCGGATAGCCCATCACGCCGTAGCCATAGTCCCGGCTCGTGCCATGGGTCGGATAGATGCCGGCATTGGCATTTCGCACGGGCAGGTCGGCATCGATCTCGTCGTGAATCGTGTCGCGGATGTGCTCGAACATCTCGTAATCCGGAGGCATGTCGCCGGTGAAGCCCCACGGATAGGCCAAGATCCAGGTGCCGGTATGCATGGTGACATAGAGATCGGCATCGACCATGTATTCGTTCATGTACGCGGCATTGTTGGCCGTTTCGGGCTCGGAGAACGGTCCACTGCCCGAGCGCGTCTCATCTGTTGTCCAGTGGTGGTCGTAGTTGCGGTTGAGATCGACCATGTTGGTATTCCAGCGGTTGTCGACATCATTGCCATCCGCATTCAGCATGATCATGATGTGCAGCTCGGTATTCTGCAGGACGCGGATCGCATCTTCATTTCCAGCCACCCAGCCCTCGATGTAGTACTCGGCGACCAGGAAGGCCAACTCCGTGCCCAGATGCTCATTGCCGTGGTGTCCACCATCGATGTACACCTTTTCCTTGGGCGTGCCATCCGACTTGTTGTCCACAGACCAATCCGAGATGCGCACCACCCATTGGTCGCGTCCCAGAACGGTCTCGCCCGCACTCTCCATCTCGACGATGTCCGGATTGTCAATCATCCAGTCATGGACATCGGCGGTCAGGGTGGGATAGGTATGGTACCAGTGCTCTTGAACGATGTCAGGCTGACCCTGTGCGGAAGCGAGCGGGGCGAGGCTAGCCACGACGATCAGAACCACAGCCAAGACGCGCATCGCACCTACGGTGCGCTGTCCTCAATTTGAGCCTATGCCTCGAGCAAGCAAGTGAGGATGATCGGTAGAACAATCGACGCATCGGACTCGATGACGAACTTCGGTGTGTCGATCCCGAGCTTCTCCCAGCTGATCTTCTCGTTGGGCGGGGCGCCCGAATAGCCGCCGTACGAGGCCGAGGATTCCGAGATCTGCGCGAACCAGGCCCACAACGGCACATCCTCACCAAGATCCTGGCGCAGCATCGGCACCACACAGATTGGGAAGTCTCCGGCGATGCCACCACCGACCTGCAGGAAGCCGTTCCTGGGATGTTCGCGAATCCAATCGGCGAGGGCCACCATGTAGTGGGTTCCGGACAGCACAGCATCGATGGACACCGATCCATCCATGACGCGGGCGGCGAAGATGTTGCCCAGCGTCGAATCCTCCCAGCCGGGGACGAAAAGAGGCAGATCGAGTTCGGCTGCGGCCAGCAGCCAGGAATCGGCTGGATCCGCATCGTACTCGATGTTCTGAATCAACTCATAGAGGAATTCATGAGGCAGTCTTCCATCGGAGGATTTCCACAGAGAAATCAATTGAGGTTCAACTTTTCGAATCGCTTCTTTCTCCGGTAAAGTCCTATTGGTAATTCGATTTTCCAATTGGGATTCACCCTCTGCAGATAGTGAGCGCCAGTCCTCGACGGTCCCATAGTGCGAGTGGGCGATCAGGTTGAACAGGTCCTCCTCGAGATTGGCACCCGTGCAGCAGATCGCGTGAATTTTGCCAGCGCGAATGGCTGGCGCGAGACTCCGACCGATCTCCGCGGTGCTCATCGCACCCGCGAGTGTGACCATCAATCGCCCTTCAATCAAGAACGACTGCAGCGAATCGATGCATCGGCGAAGTTCCCCGGCATTGAAATGCCGAAAATGCCGCTCGACGAAGTCACGCATTCTCAGTCCTCCGAGACAAATCGATTCAACTCGATTCTCTGAACCAACACCAATCCTTCAATCGCAGATGAGAGGTGACGATGGATGTCATCCGCGATGGTGGCAGGATCCACCTCACCACAGGTGAAGCAATCGACCGCGAGGATGCCAGCATCCGCATAGCAATGCGCACTGACGTGACTCTCATCGATGAGAACGACCGCTGCGAAGCCTGCCGGACTCTCGACCCCATCGAACACCGATACATGCGAGTGAACCTCCCGTGCATCGGAACGGGAAACCGCATCACTGAGAAGGGAGAGCACCCATTCTCCAGTGCCCGTGAACCCGGAATAATCCAGGGTGATATGACGTCCTCTCGCACTCATTCTGAATCCTCCAATCGGCGTGCGAGATGCGCTGCGGTAATCTTGGTCGCGAGCATCGCAGCGGTGAATTCCGTGACGTGGTTGGCCGGATCCGGAACGATCTCGTTGACATCGGCACCCAGCCACTCGGCGTTTGGAGCAGAGGCGATCGTCTCGATCGTCTCGACCACCTGCCAGAAGGCGAGTCCTCCGGGCACGGGCGTTCCAGTCGTCGGGACATACACCGAATCCAATCCGTCGAGGTCCAGTGTCAACCAGACAGGCCCCTCGATTGATGAGAGGCGATTCAACCATTCGAGCCACTTCGCCTCTCCACCACATGGATTCAGAACATCACGAGCAAGCCACGTCTCCACCGCAGGAGAAGAACTGCTGAACTCAACCTCTTCCCTAGCAAAGGCGCGAATGCCAATCTGCAGCACATTGCCCACACCTAGATCCAACGAGCGCCGAATCGCACAGGCATGGCTGTCCGGTTCTCCATCGAGCTCGTTGCGAAGGTCGGCATGAGCGTCGATCTGCACCACGGTCAGGTCAGAAAGACCAACAGAAGAGGAGACTGCGGACATGATCGCAGGCAACATTCCGTGTTCACCACCGAGAATGACGGGAAATGAATCCAGATGAGAAGAAACATACTCTTCAATCCCCTTCAATTGATGTCGGAGAGTGTCACCAACTCCATCCCATGGTTTCACAGTCCGAATGACAAACCCACAGGGCAGGTCAGAAGGCAGCAGCGGATCATACAATTCCACTTGAGCCGAGGCCGCAAGCGTCGCTGCAGGCCCTTCAGCCGTTCCCTGGCCGTACGAGGTGGTCAACTCGTAGGGCACGGACAGAATCGACACATCGGCAGCACCGGCGGTCTCGGGCAAGCCGAGGAAGGTCCCCTCTGTGAAGTCGGTCACGACGAGGACGCATCCAATCACCCGTTTAATCGTGACGAAACAGCGACATGTACACCCCTAAGGGGCGGAAATCGACAACTGTTGAAATAGGTCAGTCCACTCCCCTCAACCAGCCGGCGGGGTGCATCCTTGGCGGTCGGGGGTCTAGGAGATGGGAATGAGTCTTGCACAGTTGACATCAGCGATCCAGACCAACATCGATCCGGACATGGAGAAGATCACCGCCGAAGGCATGGCGGAGCACGCGCTCGGCTTCTTCGGATTCTACGATCGAATCATCGACAATGCGCTCGAGCCGACCGATCGCAACCTGTTCTACATGTTCCAGGATTACGACCTGCTGACCACCGAGTCCGAAGAGACCACGCTGTGGGACGGTCGCGAATGGCGCATCCACTACTGGAAGTTCAAGCCCGAGGCGCTCAACGCGCTGATCAGGGTGAGGACGGACCTCAGCGACGATGACCCCTATGCTGGCATCTACGATGACGTGCCCGATGGATTGTGGCGCACGCTGTCGGATGACGACTACGAAGAGCCGCTCTTCTGATCTGCCGACAAACGCGGGGACCCACGGCATTTACTAAGGAACAGAGCACCTCTGTGCCATAGAGGCATGGTCATGGCATCCAATCGAACCCCTTTTTTCCTGTCATTGCTGATGTTCACGGTGGTTTTCTCGCCGCTCGCTGGCGCGACGAATCACGAGGATCCGCTCTCGGCGACGGTTCTGACCGAATGGGTCGACGATGGCACGGGAAACATCAGCCATGGATATCTCATCGTGCTCAGCGAATCGGTCAATTTCGAAGGTCTCGCCAATCTCTCGGTCGAAATCGACCACCTCGACTCCGAAGGGGTCCTGCGTCAGAACTGGACGCTGGATTGGACCGGCGGCAATGACACTCAACTCAGCATCGTGCTCAACTCGACGCTGGTGTGGAAGGACGAGGTCGCCATCACGGTTCTCGACGACATCACCATCATCGGTTCTCGGATCATCCAGGTGACGATCTGGAATGAGCCGATGGCCGATCACGAGATCACCCGGGTGACGAATTGGAACATGGTCCACTCCGCGATCAACTTCACCGCCAGCGAATCCTGGGACCTCGTCTTCTCTGGTCAAGGCTGGCAGAAGCGCACTGGTGACCTGCTCGAATCCAATGAATTGGGTTCGGGTACCTTGTCCATCCAGGAGTCGACAGAGGGCGGAACCGGCACAATCGCCATCCTGCTCTGGCTCGACACCGTCTGGCTGAACGAGACGGTCGACGGCAACACCCTGCAGAATCAGATCTTCGAGATGCGCGGCAACGGCACGATCGACATCGAGAATTCCGAGGACGGCGTGACCACCGAGATCAGCGGTAATGTGGTCAATTCCTACATCATCCGCAGCCTCGATCAAGGCGTGGTCGAAGAATGGTTGAGACTGGAAGCCAATGGCGGCATCCATCTGTCATCCTCCGGCGGCGGAGAATCGATGGAGGCGAACGGCACGCTCGCTCTACTGCTGGTCGAGACCCATGACATCGATGGCCAGCGCGTGCTCTCCAATACCGAGTTCGAGGGTACGGCCGGCATGGAGATATCTGGCGAGGATTACCAGATGGACCTCGACCTGGAACAACTCATCTTCAAAGAGCGTTGGGACAATGGCGTCTTCACCTCCTCCCTCAGTCGGATCCAAGGAGATGGGGCCTTCGATTTCACCGACAATGAGGAGAACTCCTCGATGACGGTGAACGCCACCGTGTACGAGTTCTTCTCCGAGTCCGTGGATGGGCTGAAGACAGGCGATAGGTTGCACGTTGACGGTACCTTCTCGGGTGATGTGAATGGCGACTTCGGCATTGTTCGCGACATCATCGCGAGCGGTCATTCCCAAGCGAATGCGACGGGCATGCCCTTCGACACCAACGTCATCTTCACCGAATCCTGGGTCAACCTCACCAGTGTGGGCAACAACCCCTTCGATGTCGAGGCGGTTCACAACAAGACTTGGGATTATGAGGTTCCTGAGGATCACTGGGAGAATCGCACGGTGCGCCTGCGCTGGGACTCGACCGAGGGTGGTGAACCCTCGGAGGGGGATGAATTCCCCGAGCGCAGCCCGATCCAGATTGTCAAAGAGGCACCCGAGGCCGGTGAAGGCCTCGGCAACGCGGAGATTACCCGCGAGACCGGCCTTGCTCCCGCGACACTGGTCGTCGGCGACCGGCTCGATCTGCTCGATTCCGAACTCATGCACTTGAGCGTGACAGCGACCAGCACGGGCACGGTCAACCGCGATGGCCACATCATCCCCGTCACTCATTGGAGCGGCACCTATGCCTCGATTGGAACGGCGACGGGCGCTGTGGTCAACGAAGGCATTCTCGCAGGCCTCATCGCCGAGGTCACGCGCAACGTCACCATCGATCTGGAAGATGGCGAGAGCATCGAGTTCAGCGAGACCCAGTCATTGGCCCGAGTGCTCTCGCCCTCGATCATCACCGCCTCTGAGAACACCGCACCCTCGATTATCAGCGTCTCGATTCGTGAGGGCGCGCTGACCAATGAGAACGGCATGATGGGCCACCTCGAGGTCGAGGTGGACGATGTGGACTGGAACGTCCGCGGCGTCACCGTTGACCTCTCTGGACTCGGGCTGGGGATCGTCACACTGAACGACGTCGGCGTTGATGGCGACACGGCGATTCACGACGATGTGTTCACCGCCGAGATTCTCTATCCGGGCGCGATCGATGGCGATTTCAGCTTCGACGTCAGCGTGTTCGACGATTACGCGACCACCGCCGAGAGTCATGACATCGATATTCTGAATCGGCTGCCGCGCATCACCGAGGTATCCTTCGCACCCAACACGCTCAGTCGGGGTGACAACACCACCGTCTCAATCCGTGCGCTCGATACCTCTGGCGTAACCTCGGTCGGCATCGACACCACGCAGTGGGGAGGGGAGATGACCTGGCTGTCCGAGAACGGAGGGCTGTGGATCGGCGAGTTCGAGGTGCCAGCCGCAACCCCCAGCGGCGATCAGGTCCTGCCGGTCTATGTCACCGATGGCGCGGGTGGAATGGGCACGACGACCATGCTCACAATCACTTCCGGAGGCGCCTTTGCCACCGGCGCCTACACGCTCGAAGAGATGCCGCCGCTGCACATCCTGAACGAAGGACCGGAGATCTCGAACGTCACCTTCCTCGATGGCGAGACCGTGCTCACGAATCTGGCGATTCCCATCTCGGGGACGAACCAATTCACTTTGACCGCACGGGTGACGGACATCGACACCGTCACGATCGTGCAGGCCAGGCTCGGCCTGATCGCACCCGCCGGTCAGAGCGAGAGCTGGATATCGATGCGCGACGATGGCCTGGGTCCCGATGCGATCGCGGGTGATGGCATCTACTCGATTGGGGTAGAGGTCCGTCCCGGCATGCCCGGAGGGCCGACCACCTTCGACATCCGAGGCATCGATGTGCAACTCGCCCAGACCCCGACCGAGGACCGCACCTTCGTCATCGAACTCGGCACACCGCCCTCGAATGGCGGGGGTGGTGGTGAAGCGGTGCTCAGCGGGGCGAGTGCACCTTGGGTCATTCTCGCCGTCATCGGTCTGCTCCTCCTGTTCGCAGGCGTCGGCGTGGTCATCTACATCCGCAAGGTCGGCCTTGACGAGTTGATGGGCGTGGAAGATGAGACCTTGCCTCCGGGCTGACCACAGTCTCTCACCGACGCTTAGAAAAAGGGGTGTTCGATGGCCGGGGCGCTGCGAGCGTAGTGTAGTGGTTATCACCGAGCGTTGCCAACGCTTGAACCCGAGTTCAAATCTCGGCGCTCGCACCAAATAGGCATTGAGAAGCGGTGCGAGCGCTGGAATTCGTCGCTGCACTGATGAGAGAGTATGGCTGCGGTGGTGTCGATGCGACTTCTCGATGAGGGCACGGCGAGTCGCGGGGTCATCGTCGCCCTGTCGATTTTCGCGGTCGGTTTCATCGGGCATATCGTGCTGCATGTGATCGGTTGGCATTCCTCGGCCGTGATCATCTCCTATGCGCTGGGAATCCTGGTCTTCACCTTCCCGATCTGGGTGGCCTGGTGCGGCGGAATCCGCCATCTCGACACCCAGGGCGTGTGGGCGTGGTATGTGTCGAGTGTGTTGGGATACGCGCTGACCTATGCCTGGTTGTGGGGTTTCTATGGCCAGACCCATACCGACTCGATGTGGGTGGCTGCCCTGTTCAGTCCGCTGTTCTCGATGTTCGTCTACCCCGTGCTACTGCCCGAACCGATACATCGCAGCATCGTATGGGGTGGCAAGGTCTACCACCCTCGATCTGAAGAGGAATGAATGCGGCCGACGGCCACGCCTTGAAGTACGGCAGACGAGTCGCCGCTCTCGGAGAGAGCGTCATGCCTGGTCCCATCTCGCATCATACACCCGACGATGACGAGAAACCTCCCGAGCCGGCTGAAGAAGCCCCGGCTGCCGAAGATCCCAACACCACGGCGGATCAGAAGGCGCAGATGGAGCAGGCCTATGCTCAGATGCGCCGCAAGTTGCGCATGACGCGACTGGCCGAGGACATAGGTGTCAAGATCATGGTGCTGTCCGGCAAGGGCGGAGTCGGCAAATCGACCGTGTCGACAGGACTGGCTCTGGCCTTGGCAGCCAAGGGCAAGAAGGTCGGTATCCTCGACATCGACATCACCGGCCCGAACATTCCCAAGATGCTTGGACTCGAGGACATCGACCTGCATGTCGAAGACAATCAGATCCACCCGGCGATCGGCCCGCTCGGCCTCAAGGTCATGTCGATGGGCTTCCTTCTGGAAGACCCGGACAAGCCGGTCATCTGGCGCGGTCCGATCAAGTTGGGCGCGATTCAGCAATTCATCGGCGATGTGGCCTGGGGCAAATTGGATGCGCTGATCATCGACTTCCCACCCGGCACCTCGGACGAGCCACTCACCGTGGCGCAGTCGCTGCCGAACATCGATGGCATGGTGATCGTCACCACGCCTCAGGATGTGGCCCTGTTGGATTCCCGCAAGTCGATCAACTTCTCCAAGACTGTCAAGATTCCCGTGCTCGGCGTGGTCGAGAACATGAGTGGATACACCCTTCGTGGCACCGCTGAACCGAATACCTCGGTATCCGTGATGGGCCCCAGTGGGATTCCGATCGAGGCCAGTGTCGATGAGAATGGCGACTTTTCCGTACAATTGAATTTGTTCAAACAGGGAGGCGGCGAGGCTGCTGCAGCCGACATGGACGTACCATTCCTAGGTGCGCTGCCGTTCGATCCCGGTGTGGTTCGGGGTGGAGACGATGGCGTCCATCGCATCGTCGCAGACCCCGAGGGAGAGACCGCGCGCGCCTTCGATGCGGTCGTAGAGAACCTGTTCGCTGAACTCGCCAAAGGCGATGACTCCATGCCAGAGATTCTCTGAGGCAACCCCATGGCCGGCGGGACGGGCATCTACATCACCTGGGTGACGGGTGCAATCGTGACCTCGGTCGCCCTGATGTATCTGTTCAAGCCGCCTTGGGCGCGCATCACGCTGAACGGTTTCCAGGACATGTTCCGCCGCTACTGGATGCATGGCCTCGTCGTCTTCTCGCTCTATCTGTGGAAGGACATCTTCGACGGATTGGACCGCATTCTGATGGCCAATGCACGGCTCGATATGACACCGTTCATCTACGCTGTGGAAGGCGATATGGTGCTGTGGGTGCAGACCACATTCGAGAGTGAGATTCTCACCGCTGTGCTGACGCATTTCTACGTCGCAGGCTACATGATGGTCCTGTTCAGCGCCTTCGTCTACACCTGTTATTTCGATGATCGGCACATGGCGGACCGGGTCACGCTGACGATTCTGATCGTCTATCTTCTGGCCCTGCCCTTCTACCTCTTCTTCAACGTCCGAGTCACCGGGGGTTACATCCCTGGCATGGAAGCACTGGGCTACAATCTCACGCCTGAGATCCAGACCTGGTTCACCCGCATCGATCCGTTCACCAATGGCATGCCGAGCCTGCACATCGGCATGCCCTTCGCGATCTGGTTATGCTATGCACGCAACGATCACGATGGCCGCTGGAAGGCCTGGCGGGTCTTCCTGGTGATTTACACACTGCTCACCGCCTTCACGATCCTCTACCTTGGCATCCACTGGGTCAGTGATATCATCGGGGGGATTCTGGTCGCGATCGCCGCCGTGCACGTCGCCGAACGCATCGCACCCTCGGTCTGGCGCTGGCTCGATGAGCGCGTATTCATCCATCGCCTTTCCTGGCTGCTGGCCGATTGGCGTCGCCCGGTCTCCGAGGCGCAAGGCATCCTGGGTCGTGGTTGGACCTGGCTCAAGGTTCCCGGCAGCCGCCACACCGCGATTCTGATGGCGCTCCTGATCGCTGGAACAGGCGGTGTTCTACTGTGGGATGCAACTCACCAGCATTTCCCCGCTGAGGGCGTCACCCATCCCGATGGTGCGGCAGGTGCGGATGGCTGGCTGGTCGCGCTCGATACGGATGAGAATGGCAATCTGACAGCCATCTCGATGGATCTCGAGACCGGAGAGCATTACCCTCGACCTCTGGGCCTCAACATCGATGGCAATCAGTCCCAATGGGGTGTGGATTACGCCGAGACCGTGGTGCTGATCTCACAGAATCACGCCATCGTCTGGCAAGGCTATCGCATCATCACCATCGATTTCGACAACCCGACCGGCAATGCGTATGGCCGTTTGACCGGCCCGCTCTACACGGACCTCGCGCTGCTCGATTCCAACGATTTCAGCGCGCAATATTTCACTTTGGATGCAGGGACGGTTATCGAATACAGAGACCCCTTCACCCCAATCACGGACACCGATGTGAAACTCATCGACGGCGAGGGCCAGAGTCTGGTCTGGGTCACCGAGAGCGCCCCGCTCACAGCCAATGTCATGGAGGTGAATGGCATTCAGCATACCTATTCGGTGACGGTGAACGTCACCATCAATCCTGAGCGTGATGCACAGGTGTTCGCCATGACCGATACCGTCGTCGATTATCAGAATGCGACGATCACCGATATCGCGCTCGATGAAGGCTATCTGGTCGCACTGGTCAATCTCAGCGCAATCGATCGCCTCGTGCTGGTGGATCTCGCGACCGGTGAACAGCGATTGCTCGGGGATCCGGTGTTTCCGGTCGCAGCGCCCAGCATCGGCCATGGCCACGTGGCCTATCAGCAGAAGCAATTCCTCGTCTCCAACGATCCGATGCCGGATTCCATGGACTGGGAGGTCGACTTCCACATCATCTCAGAGAACCGCAGCTACCCGCTTCACGCACCCGATTCGATCGACCAGTTGGATCCACAGGTGATGGAGGGCCACATCGCTTGGATGCAGATTGATGAGAACGGTGACAAGGAGATTCGAATCTACACAATCGAGGTCGTCTTCGAGAAGTATTCATCACGTGTTCTGCAGATCTTCATCCTGCTCATGCCCTTGTTGATGATCGCATGGACCAGCCAACGCATGACTGAGAAGAGCGGCCGGCTGTTGAAGCGGGCTGAGATCGGCGAGGAGGAGTGAATCACTCCGCCAGACGGAACATTTCATCCAGGCAATGCTTCGCCGCGACGATCACTTCCTCATCCAACTCGATGATCTGGTCCGGACGTGGGTCCTGAAGCGCTTGCAGAATGTCTTCCAGATGGGTCGCCTTCATGTGGCGACACATGACACAGGCGCCGAACAGATTGAGCTCGTGGTCGGTCTCGGCAAGCACCCGTTCGGCCGTGCCACACTCGGTGATCAGCATGATGTCGGGTTTTCCTTCCGCACCCAGTCGCAGAGACTCCTCGATCAACTTCTCAGATGAGCCGACGAAATCCGCCTCGGCGAGCACCTCTGCACTGCATTCGGGATGGGCGAGAACATTCAGGTGGGTGTCCAGACGTGAACGCCACTCGCGAACCTTCTCGCCGGTGAAGACCGCGTGGACCTCACACTCACCATCGTAGACGATGACCTCTTTGCGCCCTTCGAGGGCGGTCTGAAGGTGGGCACCCATGAAGCGGTCGGGCACGAAGATCAAGCGATCTCCGGGCAGATTCTCACAGATGCGCATGTAATTGCTGCTCGTCACGCTGACATCGCACTCCGCCTTGACCGCGGCGGTGGTGTTGATGTAGCAGGCGACCGGAACTCCAGGATACTTCGCCTTCAGATCACGGACATCCTGTGCCGTGATGCCGTCCGAAAGCGAACATCCGGCTTCGGGTGAGGGGTGGAGCACGGTCTTGTGTGGGCTGACGATCTTGGCGGTCTCGGCCATGAAGCGCACACTGGAGAATAGGATTGTTCCCTGCGGTGCATCGCGGGCGGACTTGGACAGAGAATAGGAGTCCGCGACCTCGTCCGCCACGCCGTAGATGATGTCGGGTGTCTGGTAGGAATGGGCGATGAGGAAGACGTTCTTCTCGCGCTTGAGTCGATTGATATCCAGGGTCAGCGGTGCGATTGCTCGACAGGCAGAGCGCGGCCACCGCTGATGCTGCTGAATGGCCTCCTGCAGACGCTTCGCCTCGGCCTCGACCTCCTCGTGTGAATGGCCGTTCTGCTCGACTTGACCGCGCGGCCGGGGCGCGATGGGCAGCTGGAGAGACATTCGGGCCACCGTCTAGTGCAACCGCTTTGAAGTCATCTCATCTCGGCGAGGTCATGACGGGGCCATGGGTCGAGAGTGAACTGATGCACCGCGGCGCTGAAGCCGTGGTTCATGCCGGGACCTGGATGGGGCGCGATGCTGTGCTCAAAAAGCGCGAGCCGAGGACCTGGCGACACCCGGACCTCGACGCCAGATTGACCAAATCCCGCCTGTCCGCCGAAGCCCGACTGCTGGCGAGGCTCGCACGCGCGGGTCTGCCCGTGCCAACCCTACTCGCGATTGATGCGGGCGAGGGCTGGATCATCACCTCCAGAATGCCGGGTCGACCACTGTTCACCTCATTGCGAGAAGGCGCGGACCCTGCGATGCTGCATGGGGTGGGTGTGGAGATTCGGCGCATGCATGCAGATGGTGTCACCCATGGGGATCTCACGACCCACAACATCCTCTGGCATATCGAGGAAGGCCTGTCAATCATCGATCTGGGTCTGGCAAGAATCACCGACGAGGTCGAGACGATGGGTCTGGATCTACAGGTGCTCAACGAATGCCTGAAGGCGAGTCATCCCAGCATCAGAGGCGGCATGGATCGGGTCATCGAAGGTTATCTCTCAAACGGTGAGGGCAAGGATGTTGTCAATCGATTCAACGCGATCCAAGCCCGTGTGCGATACCACGACTAGACGACCTGGGACACCGCTTTCCAGCCGGCGAAGGCGAGCAGAGGACAACCGAGCAGCGTGATCAGCAGGTAGGTGGCGGCCTGCGAATGCTGACCCTCATCGAACAGGCGCACCAGGTCCATGCTGTAGGCGGACATCGTCGTGAACGCACCCATCAGCCCGATGCCGAGGACCAGAACCATTTCTTCGGAAAGCGACAGTCCGAGAATCACGCCGAGCAGCAGTGAACCGATCAGATTCACCGCGAGGGTGCCCCAAGGGAATTCCCCCGAGAACCACTCACCCACACCATATCGAAGCATGGCGCCGATCGCGCCACCTAGTCCAACCAGAGCGAGGATCCTCGGTTCCACGGTGTAGCGAGTGACAGAGAAGACTTCAACCCACACCCTCCATCCACAGGCCATGCGCACACTCAACTTCCTCACCGGGAATGCGGGAAAACTGGCGGAGGCCGAGGCTCTGTTCGGCCCGCTCGGCTTCGAGGTCCAGCGCTTCGAGGTCGACGGCGTCGTGCCGGATGTGGTCGAGCCGCAGTCCGATGATCTGGGCTCGGTCGCGCTCGCGAAGGTCGCGCAGGGCGTCGAGATCCTCGCCACCGAAGACCGCCTCTCAGAGTCGTTTCTGGTCGAGGACTCAGGTCTGTTCATCGATGCCCTACCGGCCTTTCCAGGCGTCTATTCAGCACATGTGCTGTCCTCGATCGGATGTGAGGGGATCCTGCGCCTGCTCGATGAGGAACGAACGGCCTACTTCATGACCGTCGCAGCCCTGTGGACCGGCGAGGTCATCGAGGTCTTCGTCGGCCGTTGTGAAGGTCGAATCAGCACCGAGATCCGTGGCGAGGGCGGCTTCGGCTACGACCCGATCTTCATCCCTCGCGAAGGTGGGGATGAACGCACCTTCGCCGAGATGAGTCTGAGTGAGAAAGAGGCCCTGAGTCATCGGGGCAAGGCGCTGCGCGCACTGGTCGATTTCTTCGCCGAGGACTGAGCCCGGCGGCGGCATCCTAAAGTCGGGTTTCATGGTCGCTTTGCACACACGGGTGGAACCATGGTCACATTCAAGCGACTCATGCTCTGGTTCGGCCTCGGCGTCGCTCTGCTCGGCTATATGTTGACCACCGGTCGCTTGGAGGAGCAGCAACGCTGGATCTTGCTCGGTATCATCGCACTGCTCGCGATCTTCCTGATGGGCACGGGGGGCGGACGCAAGGTGAAGCGGGTACGTCGCAAGGCGGCCAAGCCGACGGAAGAGGAAGACGAGGCCGAGGATGACCTGCCCGCGCCCGTGACCTCCGAGGAGGATGCCTCCAGCCGGCGTGATGCCAAGTTGTCGCGCAGTCGTGGCAAGAGCGCAGCCGAAGACGAAGACGAGGACGAGGACGAGACCGAAGAGGTCGCCGTCGCGCTCGCCGATGAGGAGGTCACAGTCGACGTGATCGCCGAGAATGTTCACGTCGCGGAGGAATTCATCGCCGAGATCGATGCCGAATCTATGGAGGAGGCGGATATCGAGGCCTTCATCGACGACCGCCGAGATCACCACGCCATCATCCGCCGACGCATCGAGGCGCGCCGTCGCGAACAGTTGGCCGATATCCGCTCCGACACGGCCAAAATCTACCAATCCGCTGATGAATCCGAGGATATCATCGCGCTGCTCGCCACCGAGGACCATGGGATGACCATCATCGACGAGGCCGGGGATCTGCCCGAAGGCAGTCCGATCGGCGCGGTGTTCACCCGCATCGATGCCGAGCGCATCCTCAAGGTGCGCATCCCGCTCGATCAGGGCTTCATCGCCAGTCAGGCCCCGCTACCCGAACTGCCGCCACTGCCGGACCTCGGTGGTCTGCCGTTGCCACCGCTGCCCGACCTCGGCGATCTGCCGCTTCCGCCCTTGCCCGCATCGTCCAAGCTCGATGCCCTGCGTGACGAGATGGCCGAGTGAGGCCTGCGGCCACAGGATTGAGAAGGTGGGCGCCTTCGCGCGACCATGGGCGCGGCGAATCCTCTGCGAATCGAGCAAGTCCCGGTTGCGGATGGCAGCCCAGCGGGTGGCGTCATCTCGGTTTGGACGATCGATCGTCCGGACAAGCTCAATGCACTCGATGCCGAGGTCAATGCCGCTCTCAAGCAGGCCTGTGAACAGGCCGAGGTCGATGATGCGGTGCGCGTGATCGTGATTACGGGCGCTCCGCCGAATGAACCTCCAGAAGGCAAGCGTCCCAAACCGCACGCTTTTGTTGCCGGCGCAGACATCTCGGAATTCGTCGGCAAGTCGAGCACCGATGTGCGCCCAATCTTCGATGCCAATCCCTGGGAGGCGATTTGGAACCTGTCCAAGCCGACGATCGCGATGATCGATGGCTTCGCTCTGGGCGGTGGCTCGGAGATCGCGCTCTCCTGTGACCTGCGCGTGGCCACACCCCGTTCGAAGTTCGGCACGCCCGAGATTAATCTCGGCCTGATTCCCGGCGGTGGCGGCACCCAGCGACTTTGCCGCCTGTTGGGCTATGGTCGCGCCATGGAGATGGTGATGGGTGGCGAGATGATCGATGGTGCTGAGGCGCATCGCATCGGACTGGTCAATCATCTGGCTGAGCCCGAGGGCCTGGTCGAGAAGACGATGGGTATCGCACAGAATCTCGCCAGCAAGTCCCCGCATACGATTCGCATCGCCAAGGCGGCGGTCCGTGCTGCACTTGAGCAACCCTTCAGTCAGGGTGTGCTCGCTGAACGCGACATGTTCTGTGCCCTGTTCGACACCGAGGACAAGGAGATCGGCGTCAAAGCCTTCCTGGCCAGAGAGAAGGCCGAATGGAGAGGAGCCTGAGAGTCCCATGACGGAGGAGGCATTGGTCGAGGCACGAGACCTCGGCAAGCGATTCGGCGACTTCGTCGCGCTCCACCCGCTCGATGTCACGGTACACGCCGGCGAGCTCTTCGGCGTGTTCGGACCAAACGGGGCGGGGAAGTCCACGTTCATCAAATTGCTCACCGGCCAACTCGCACCCTCACTGGGTGGTGCGCGGGTGCTTGGCACGGATGTAGCGAAGAATCCGCAGAAGGTCAAGGCGAACGTCGGCATCGTGCCCGAATCCGAGAGCCCTCCTTCCTACCTGACCGCAGCGGAGTATCTCGATTTCGTCTGCCGCATCCGCGATCTTGACGATATTGAAGCCAAGGTCGATCACTGGCTGGACTGGTTCGGCATCGAGGACAAGCGAGATGCCTTGTGCAAGGATTTGTCCAAGGGTCAGCGGCAGAAGGTGATGCTCGCCAGCGCGCTGATTCACAAACCGCGCCTGCTGTTCCTCGACGAACCCTTCGTCAACCTCGACCCGATCTATCAGCGCAAATGCCGTGGCCTGTTGATGGAGCATATCGCCAACGGAGGGACCATCTTCCTGTGTTCGCACATCCTTGAGGTGGCCGAGCGCATGTGCACCCGGGTCGCTGTCATCGATCAAGGCCACGTGCTCGCTGCGGGAACCTTGGATGAGTTGCGCGAGGATCCGGGCGAGGATCTCGAGGACATCTTCATCCGGCTGGTCGGCGCCTCGGTCAATCTGGTCGAAGAAACACAGGTCGAAGAGGAGGAGTGATTCCGATGGCTTTGGCCGGCGTGGTGGAGCCGCCGACCTTCAGTGTCTCCTTTCGGGCGCATTTCAGGATGATGTTCCGCGAGGAGTGGCGCCAGAACGTCGACTTCGCGCGTAAACGCCACATTATGATGTTCCCAATCATGCTCGCATTGGTTACGATGGTGATCACGATCGGGCTTCGCTTCCTGACTGGTGAAGCCGACATCGTGCCGGTTCAGGATTCCGCGGAGGCGGCGGCCGCCCAAGCGGACAAGGCCCTCAGCTGGGACGATCTGAAACTCGGTCTGCACATCTCGCTGTTCATGTTCAGCCTCGGCATGGGCTCATTCGCCTTCATCGGTCGCAACATGGTCAGCCAGCGCGCGGGAGGCAAGTCCTACCTGCTCGCCGGCCCCGCGCTGCTGCCGCTGGAATTGCCGCCTGTCTACCTCGCCTACTACTGCAAGGAGGTCGCGTTCTACCTCTGCCTCATCCTCGGACCGGCGGTTTTCGGAATGGGCCTCGGCATCCTCGTCAGCTCGTTCTTCGGCATCTCGACCCCGCTTCTGTGGGGCTCACTGCTGGTCGTTCTCGCCTGCATGCTGCTCACCATGATGCAAGGGCTCGCGATGTCCTTCTTCGCCAGTGCGATCTGGTCGCGCTCGCGCATCGGTGCCTGGCTCGTGCCCCTGTCAGCGGTGGCGGCTGGAGTGATTGTCGCGCTCGACATCGTGCCGTTCGAGTGGGCCATTCTCGGTCTTCAGGTGCAACTCTCGCACGACTTCACCCTGATTCCAATCGCCATGCTCGCCTCTCTCGGCCTGGCTGCGCTCGGCGCCCATCTCGTGCCCACGGACTTCGAGGTGCGTGTCACGGCGAGAGACGAGTTGTTCGAGCCGGTCCACCGGCGGCTCGGCTTCCTTGGCAATGGGCCGATGCGGACGCTGGTCGCCAAGGAGGTGGTCGATGTCTGGCGCTCGGGAACGATGTTCAAGATGCTGGGTTCCTATTGTGTGCCGTTGCTGTTCCTGCTCGCACTCGCATGGATGGCCGATTTCGCCCGCTTCCCGATTCCATTCAACCTGCTTTCCTACGCCCCCTTCCTCGGTTTCTTCGGCTTCAATTTCTATGCCTGGCTGAATGCGGTCGACAGCCCGGACTTCCTCAACGGTCTGCCGGTCCGCGTGCCGCAACTGCTGCGCGCGAAGATCATCGTCTACTTCCTGATGACGACCTGGATTTCGGTCATATTCCTCGTGCTGATGGCCTCGATGCTCGACCAATGGGCCGGGTTGGTGCCCGCCCTGATCGTGATGACGGCGAATTCGGTCTACATCGTCGCTTTGACCGCGCTGCTGATGGGGCTGCGGCCGAACAAGGCGATTTTCGACACCTCGACCATGGCGATCTTCTGGGCCGCGACCGTGGTACCGTTGGTCGCGCTCTTCCTGCTCTCCTTCACCCAGGGTGACATGTCACTGTATCAGAGCGGTTTCACTCAGGTCGCCTCCGAGGGTATCGATGCGAACGCGACGACGACGAATAGAATCGGCGATGCAGAGGCCTCCTTCAGTGGCATCATCGCGATATCGGTTGGATTGCTCGTGCTCGGTGCCGCCTTCCTCGCCATGCTCGAGCGGCGCTGGGGCCGGTCCGCCTTCGAGAACTGAGGGTGGACTCATCCCACAGGGGCAATCTTGAGGGGGGCCCGGCCACGGCCTTGGCTCGATGACTCG
>Ga0114993_10001781_pt1 | contig 24532 bp, 17 predicted proteins | sample ArcticOcean_MG_C_FD_87042 | JGI IMG/M metagenome (GOLD analysis project Ga0114993, IMG submission 87042) | Marine microbial communities from western Arctic Ocean - ArcticOcean_MG_CB2_150 | ecosystem: Environmental > Aquatic > Marine > Oceanic | place: Arctic Ocean: Canada Basin | collected...
GGTCTACAAACAAATTTAGAGTAACAGATGGTACAACTACTGAAATATTAACTTTAGTTAATAAAGCATCTAGCACATTAGTAGCAGGCGATATGGTAATTGACGGCGTATTAGATGATTCTACAGTCGTACAGATTACAAAGATTTGGAATAATAATTGTCAGTACGAAGGTACTACAAGAGGAAAAATGGTTATCGGCGGAAGTGATGCCGGTGGTGAAGATGACGCTGTAACAAATACAGTAACAGTTGATGGGCAATAATTAAATGGCAAAGACACTACAAACATCTGGTAATTATACAATTAAAACAGCCGACGACGGAGTTATAACTCTTGACACAGGCCTTAATATAGGGCAGGTTAGAGTTACAGGCGACCTTGTTATATCTGGGCAACAAACTACAGTAAACTCAACTAATTTAAATGTAGCTGATAATATTATTGTTATTAATGCAAATGAATCTGGAACAGGTATTACTTTAGGTGAAGCAGGAATTAGAATTGAACGTGGTAGTTTAGCCGATGTACAAATTCTTTTTAATGAATCTATTGTTTGGAACGATCCTGTAACTAATACAACTAAGACAGGAGCATTTGTACTTAAAGACGAGTCCGGTGGTAACATTGGATTAGAAGTAAGAAGCATTAGTACAGGTGGCGGCGATTTATTTTTAATTAATAGTGGTACAGGTGTAATTAGTGTTAGTGGTACTAACAATTATGAAAACTCAGTAACTGATGATGATGATATTCCTAACTTGAAAAAAGTTAATGACAGAATTTCATATGAACTTGCTAATTATGCCATTGATAAAATTAGAGCAGGATCTGCTTCGTCCTTTACTGATGTTGTTACATTTGATGATGATCAAGCAAATCCAAGTACTGTAACAGTAAGAGTCGACGGAAGTACTAATACTACATTTTATGATAATAGAGCAGAAATACAAGATATAAGATTATCAGGAAACAAAATAGAAACAACAATTAGTTCCGCTGATTTAATTCTTTCAGCACCAGGAACTGGATCAGTCGTAGTTGATGATCAATTAAAGATTTTAAGTACACCAGGCGTAGACGATGCTACTGTAGATCCTGTTGCACCAGCAGACGGGCTTGTACTGTATGTTAAAGCACCAGGAATAGGCAAGACTGGCTTATTTTATGTAAATAGTAGTAGCGTTCGAGATGAAATTATAAGTAAAAATAGATCATTACTTTTAAGTATGATCTTTTAAGGATAGATAAAAATGGCAATAGCACAAGCAACATTAAGTGGAACTCCAACAGTACTGTTAACAGTACCGGCAGGCAAACAATACGCTATCACAACATTGTTAGTGTGTAATTTTGCGGCGGCTGGTGTTCCAGCAAATAATTCACAGTTTGATTTACACTTTGTACAAAGTGGAGCGGCATTATCAACACTAAATCAGATTGTAAAAGATCTACCAGTACCAGGTGGAGAAACATTTACTTTTGATTCTGAAAAAATTATTTTAGAGGAAGGCGATACTGTTCAGATGCAAGGGCAATCACCTTTTAATTTATCTGCTACTGTTAGTTACTTGGAAGTATAATGCGATATATAAAAGCACAATCAACTAATGCCCGCGGCATTTATGGCAAAGACGATATCCGTAGAGATGTCAACGGTCAGATTGTTCTTGATAGTACAGACATGATGATGGTTCCAAAAGGAACTGAGGCACAAAGAAAAACATCAGCGGCAAACGGTCATCTTCGTTATAATACTGATACTAATGTATTTGAAGATTATCAAAATGGTTCATGGGCACCAATTAGAAGATTTGAACCAGCAAGTATTGTTCAACAATCACTAGGTAATGGTAATGATGTTGAAACAAAGTTTGGCCCATTAGTTAATGGCGATTCATATAACCCAGCACCGTTAGCGGCACAAAATATTTTTGTTCTTATTGAAAACGTATTCCAACTAGCAACTACAAACTATGTACTAGAACAAAATCCACCTACTTATGCCACTGGTTGGTATGTAGTATTTGGAACAGCAGTTCCAACAGGTAAACCCGTAACAGTTCTTCATAACTACGACAAATAGGAGACGACTATGGCAACAAACGGAATTTCAACACTAGCAAATAAGAAACTAAGACAAGAAGCTAAATTAAATTTAGCAAAAACAAACCGAGCGGCAAGCGGAAGACGTAGTACTCTTAACTTGTCTCAATTACCTACTGTATATAAAGCAGATAATACACTTACCGATAATGCAAACTCAGGTGGACTTGTAACAGGCAGACCCTGGACCTAATAACTCCCGATAAATACATAACATAGAGGGAAGTTATATTATGGCACAAGTTGCAAGAATCTCAGGTCCGCTATTAGCGGCAAATCTACAGAGAACCCAAGCTAATCTAGCCGTTGATACAGACTTATTGTTTATAGGTCACTTAACTGGTAAGATAGGCGTTAAAACCGCGACTCCAAGCACAGAATTATTTATTGCAGGCCAACATAGTGCTAGTAACTACTATGCTACTCGTCTCACTGGTGGTAATCTTAAATTTGATACTACAGGAGCTTCAAGTGTAGTTGGTAATATTATTTTAAATTCCCAAGGTATAATTAAAACAGATAAATTACGTACTGAAAATTTAGAATTTAACGATAATACTATTGGTAGTTTAAGCAATTCTAATATTGTACTAAGTCCTAATGGTGCAGGAACTGTTGAATTTACAAATACAAAAGTTACTGGTAATGTTAATGCTACAGGAAATATAACTATTCCAGGAAACATAAGTGTTGGTGGAACAATTAATTTAGGTGACACAGCTACTGATACTATTGACTTTGATTTCCTTGATTTCACCCAAGATTTAGTTCCAAACTCTACAGTAGGATTACATAATTTAGGAAGTGCAACAAAAATATGGAACAATGTAAACACAGCTAAAGCAATTATAGGTGACATTGAGATTGATAACGATTATATATCAACTTCAACATTTAATAATAACATGTTCCTTAGGGCTAATGGTACAGGTGGCGTAGTTCTTGACGGTTTAGAATTTAACGGACATAATATTTCATCAGCTACTGACATAGTAATCAATCCAGGTAGCGAAAACTTAACAATAAGCTCTGTAGCGGCACTAAGAGTACCAGACGGTACAGAAGCACAAAGACCTAACTTAAACCGTGATGTTAGGTACAACACAACTACTAACTTCTTTGAATTATTTTCAATTGCATATACTCCTCTAAGAGGTATATGGAGTGAAGACAGACAAACTTATGTATTAGCAAATGCTGGTAATGATTTTAGTTTTGTTACTAATGGTGTTACAACTACAACATTAACTAGTACTGAATTAACAACTAATAAACTAGTGTCACAAAGTAATGTGGCAATAGATGGTAACACTATTTCTACAGCTACATTAAATGCGGCAATGACGTTAACTGCACAAGGAACCGGAACGGTTAACATAGCTAACTTTAAATTTCAAGGAAGTGTTATACATAATACAATTTCTCAAGCATTTCAACTTAGTAAAACAGGAGCTACAGGATACATTCACTTCGATGCTACTGTTGGTGTAGTAATCCCAGCAGGGTCTACAGCACAACGTCCAGCGGGTCTAATAGGACAAACACGATATAATACACAACTAGCTTATGTAGAAACGTTTGATGGCACTCAATGGTCTAACGTTGCTGGTATTGGCGGTGGCATTACACTCGAGTACATGGACGAACTAGTTAATATTTACACCATTGCACTTGCATAATTTCCAAAAACGATAAATACTATTGTCATAGTACAGGACCAATAAAAGGAGAGATACCTTTTGTGTACTATGGGACATACTGTGGTTAGCCAGCAAAGAACTTGTAAAAGATGAAAATTTGGCTAGAGGGACAGGATCCCCGTAGGAGAGCAAAGTGGCTGTAGGTCGTATTTCGGGTCCGCTTTTAAAGTCCAATCTATTGCGTAACGGCGTGGATTTAGCCTTTGAGACGGATTTACTTTATTTGGATGTTAATAACAGCAGAGTTGGTATCAAAACTGCATCCCCTCAATACGAATTAGATATTAACGGAACCACGAGATCCACGGATTTAGTTACAACAGGAACAGCATTTATTGGTGATGTTAGAATTTCTGGTAACACTATTGATACAGTTTCTACTGTATTAAACCTTACAACTGTCGGCACAGACAAAGTTGTTTCATTAAAAACATTTGAATTAGACGATTTAAGATTTGATACTAATGTAATTTCAACGACAGTATCGAACTCCAACCTTGACTTTATACCTAACGGTACAGGTATAGTTGATATTCAAGCAAATACTAATATTACTGGTAACTTAGATGTTACAGGAAATGTTACAGCAGATGGTGACATTACTGTAGGTGGAAATGTACAGCTAGGTGACGAAGCTACTGATACAATTAATATTGTAGCTGGGATTACTAGTGATATTAAACCAGCAACAACAGCAACTTATAATTTAGGAACTGCTGGAAAGCGTTGGAATAATTTACATACTACAAGTGCATACATTGATGACATTCATATTGACGCTGGAGTTATTGAAAATACAGTTTCAAACGCAAACTTAGAATTACGTACTAATGGAGCAGGCTCCATTCTTATTGATGACTTTATTATAAAAAGTAACATTATACAAACAGCATCTAGTAATATTACACTAACACCTGGTAGTGGAGTTGTTGATGTTAATACTACAGGAAGTATTAGAATTCCAACAGGAACAACTGCTCAACGTCCAAGTGTACCAGCAGTAGGAATGATGCGTTATAATACAACTACAAGTAAATTTGAAGGGTATGATGGCAACTGGATTGTTTTAACAGGAGTTTATGATTTAGATGCTGATACTTATATTACAGCAGAATTAACACCTGGTGCAAATGATAACATTATTAGATTTTATTCAGCAGGTACACAAATTGCAAGTATTACACAAACAGAATTTAATGTATCAAAACTTAACGTAGATGATATTCAAATTGATGGTAATACTATTAGTACAACTACTGCAAACACTGATTTAAACCTAACTCCTAATGGCACAGGAGGTGTTAATATTGACGATATTAACATCAGCGGAAGTGTAATAAATAACACAGTAGACGGTGCGGCAACTAGATTTACTAATACAGGCACTGGATATGTACAGATTGTAGGAACAGATGGTTTAGTACTTCCGGCAGGAACATCAGCTCAAAGACATCCAAGTCCTCCATTAGGAATGACAAGATGGAACGTTACAGATGGTAGATTAGAGATACACGATGGAACAAGTTGGGATTCAGTAGCAGGAACATCTGGATCAGTATCAACAACAGACGCTGAAAATATAGCATTAGAAATTGTATTGAGTTTAGGATAATATAAATGGCAACCTTTTTTAAAAATAAAATAATAAAAAACGTAGGAACTGTACCTGTAGATATCTATACTACACCAGCCGGAGCAAAGGCTACTGGCATTGGATTGAGTATTGCTAATTTATTAGATGGAAACACACGGGTTAGTATTACAATTAAAGACGATACTAGTATTACAGGATACTATGTTAAAGATGTTATGATTGCTCCAAATGCAAGTTTGCGAGCAATTAATGGTGGTGAAAAATTAATATTGCCTACGCAGAATGTTTTAGCTGTACAGGCAGATCAAGATGATGCAGTTGACGTTATCTTTAGTTTTGTGGAGATTGTATAATGAGTTTTAATTACGTAGGTGATTCACCTTTAGCAAGACAAACAGGAGAACGTTATTTTTATGCGTTACGCAGAGATGATGACGGACAAATGTTTATAGGTAAAGTTGATGTAGCTTCGCCAACAGATAATATACAAATTAACAAACCTGGTGGTGCTACTGATAACTATCCAGATTTCCAAGACGGGGCTGATTTCTTTGAAGGAAGAAATCCTAATCATAATTTAGTTTATGAAAATTTAAACTTTGAACAGATGCGTTGGGATGATAAAAATATTTATTATTTTATAAACGATGAGGGCGAATTTGTTTTAAGACTTAATACGGCGTACACTTATCCAACAGGTAACTCATCAGAATTTACAGACAAGGATTTTATAACAGGATACTAAGATGGCTGAATTTAATATTGCAAGAATACGATACACATGGAAGAATTACTGGACTGGTGCCACGGTCTACACCAAAGATGATGTAATACGACTTGGCGGTAATACTTATATTTGTATGATCGGCCACACTTCGGATCCACTGAATTTTCCAACTGATTTAAATTCTACTCCAAAAGCTAAATGGTTATTACATACCGAAGGGTATACATGGCGCAATGAGTGGACACATAGTACAGTATATAATAAAAACGATTTAGTAAAATATGGATCTGTAATTTATAGAGTACTAACTCAACATACTTCAGGACTTGAAAGCATTACTGCTGACATAGCTAAAGTTATTGTATACTATAAAACACCTAACTGGCGCAATGAGTGGTTACCGTTAACAACATATAAAATTGATGATGTTATTCGTTATAGTGGATATGTATATAAATGTCTAACTGAACACACGTCTTCAACAACGCTTGGTGGTTTAGAAGTTGATCAAGTTAAGTGGGAAATTAAATGGCGTGGAGACTCATGGAAAACAGACTGGTCAATTAATACAAGATACTTTAAAGATGATGTTATTCGTTATGGTGGAATTGTTTATCGTTGCTTAACAGGACACGCATCAGCTGGAACAACTGTTTTAGGATTAGAAGCCGACCAAGCTAAATGGGAAATTGTAATTAGTGGTATTGTATATAAAGGTACTTGGCAAGGAGCTGATGATTCAAGCGGTACTAGATATAAAGTTGGCGATATTATAACATATGGTCCAACGTTATGGCGTTGTAAATCTGCACATACTACTGCATCAACGTTTCTTGAAGCTAATTTTGATATATGGATGCCTGGATTAGGATATGAAGGACTATGGGAGAGTTCTGTTGCATACCAACCAGGAGACATTGTACAATATGGCGGATATACTTATACATCAATGACAAATAATACAGCATCAACACCAAGTGTGACGGGTGTGTTTTATGATGGAGAAAGTTTACAAGGAACATATGATTGGGAACTATTAACTACTGGTTATAGTGTAAAATCAGAATGGGAAGATGTTATTGCATATAAAACTGGTAATGTTGTTAGACGACATGGATGGTTATATATTGCTGTTAGAGATTCAATAGGTATAGAACCGGATGCATTAGATCCAGAACTTCGTTCTTATTATGATCCAGGATCAAGTACTTCACCAGATAATACTCCTACATACTGGCAAGTAGTTATTACTGGTGATAATTATACAGGCGAGTGGATTGGTTCTGCAGGTAAAGTTTATTCTTTAGGTGATATTGTTGTACATAAAAGTACAGCGTGGGTTTGTAAACAACGACACGAAGCAGATGATTCAACATTAGTTACACCAGATTTAGATAGTACTAATAGTTACTGGGAAAAACATATTCAAGGGTCTATTGGAAACGTAATGCAATACAAAGGTGACCTTAGAACTCATGACGGTAGTAATCACTCTAGGCTTGCTGTTGGCAATCCAGGTGGTGCATTAAAAGTTAATGCAAGTACATTACCAGACTGGGAAGGCTTAGGCGAAATTGCTAAAGTTTATTTTGTATCTATAACAGGAAAAGATGCTCCGGGCAACGGATTAAGCATTAGTGCTCCATTTAAATCAATGAAGTATGCTTGTCAGTATATTTTAGCAGACGAAGCTAATAGGGCCCCTGGAACAATTTATGTTTCAACAGGAGTTTACGAAGAAATTCTTCCTGTTACAGTACCAGCTGGTATTACTATTTGGGGCGACGAAAGACGCTCAGTAACAATTAGACCAGCGTTAGGGTCAGAAGGTTTAAACATGTGGCTTTTAAGAAATGCTACTGGTATTAAAAATATGACGTTTATGGGATTAACTGGCAATTTAAGCCCTGCTGATGTGTATGGAACTAAACGTCCACAAGGAGGTGCTTATGCATCCTTTGATCCAGGAACAGGCCCAGATGATCAAAGTGTTTGGATTACAACGAAATCTCCATACTGTCAAAATATTAGTTCGTTTGGTACAGGAGTTACCGGATTAAGACTTGATGGAAGTTTACATAATGGTGGACTTCGATCTATGGTCGCTAATGACGTAACTAATTTCCTTAACGATGGAATTAGCGTATGGTTAAGTGGCGACGCAAGAGCTGAACTTGTTTCAGTGTTTACATATTTTTGTCATATTGGTTACCTATGTACAGACGGTGGAAAGATTAGAGGAACTAACGGAAACAATTCTTACGGTACATTTGGGTCAGCGGCAATTGGCACACTTGCAACTGAAACTCCTATTACTGCAAAAGTACATAATAAATATTACGGAGCATCAGCACCCGAGGTATATAATAATGCTGATAATATTTTTGCTATAGCATTTGAGCATTCAGGACAAGATTATGTTAATGCACAATTTACTGTAAGTGGATCAGGTACAAATGTATCTACTGATAATACATTTACAGAAACAAGACAAGGCGGAATTAGTGAAATTAGATTAAAAGACTCAGGTGATTCAACGTTACCTGGAGGTAGAGGATTCCTTACTGGTGTACGAAACTCTGCACAAGCAGGAACAACTACTAACATTACTATTTCACAATCTGATATTAATGATGCAAGTTATTATGCCGGTAGAGCATATTTAACATTTGATAATATTAGTGTAGCGTCAGCGGCAAGACCTGCAGGAACTTATAGTATTGTACCAGCAATTACAAATGGTAGAGGATTTGTTCCTCAACAAGCATTTCAAGTTACTATTGATGCAACTGGTGCGGCAACATCAATTGTACCATTAACAGGAAGTCATAGTCATAGAGTTGGCGACACTATTACAATTTCAGATGTTAACTTAGGTAATAACGGTGGACCAGTCTTAACATTTAACGTTGCAAGTGTTAGTGAAGGACAACGAATTTATTTAGAACAAGGCAAAGGTAGAGGACAATACGGTATTGTAGACGAATATTTTCCAGCAACGAAACTTATTAACGTACTTAGAGAAAGTGATGGAAAACGTGGATGGGATCATATAGTTCCAGGATGGACTATTGCTACTGTACTCGACGGTACTACAACTTATAGAATTGAACCTAGAATTAATGTTGCTGGACCAACATATACTACAACGGAAATGAATACTGGTGTTACAAGTACTTGGCGTACAGCTACAGGCCACGGAGAAACAGTAATTGCATTTACTGACTCTAGTGAAAAAATATTACATTCTAATTTAGAAGGTACTACATGGACAACTGGGTCTAAAGACGTTAATTGGGTTGATCCAAACTCTGCAATAAAATGTAAAGGTAAATTAAAATACTATATTGCTGTAGGTAGTGGTGGATATATTAACTTATCTACAACAGGAACAGCCTGGGGATCAACACCATATGCAGTTCCTGTAGCAAACTATGTTGCTGTAGTAGAAGGACCACACACTACTACAAGTCATACAGTACTTGCAATTGCAGATGATAGTTCAACTATTCAAAAGTCTACAACAGACGGAACAACATGGTCAAGCATAATTACTGGAGCAGACTCTACAGTTGGATTTAAATGGATTGCTTACGGTAACGGTAAATGGATGATAGTTAGAGCTGACGGATCTTGTTTACAAAGTATTGATGATGGTCAAAATTGGATAGCAGGAAATAATATTTGCCCTTCAACTTATAATGTAACTGGATTTACTTGGGGTAACAATAGATTTGTAGCAACATGTAAACCAAACGGAACGTTCTCAATAGGCGCAGATTTAAATCCGTCAACAACAATGATTAGTGATGCTACATCGACTACAAGTTCAACATTTGGACTGTCGTCAACATTCTTCTTTAGCTTTACAGATCATTCAACTAACCCAACTAGCTCAGTATGGTACGAATCAGATAAGAGTAATATACTTGATTCAGACGATTGGTATGTTGCTTATAATGATGGAGTATTTGTAGCTAATAGTAATACTGGTAAAATTAGAACAGGTGATGGCGGCCATGTATGGATGTCACAAGCTAATATTAGTCCAGGAACGGCATTAAAACCAATTATAACATTTAGATCAGATGTAGGTCCAAAGTGGTGGATATTAGATACTGCTTCACAACCTACTATAACAATGTTACGATATGGTGCCACTGCAAGAATGCGAGCAAGTGTTGATACTGGTAGAATTTCAAAAGTATTAACAACAGAACCAGGAAGTGGTTACGACTCAGCAACACCACCGGTTGTTAGTTTCTATGATACACAAAAAACATTAGAACCAACTATTGCTGTAAGAGTAAATAACGGTGTGCTAGGACAACCTATCTTTAAAAATAGAGGAGGTGGTTATACAAAATTTAACCAGGTTGTAATTACTGGCGATGGACTTGCAGATCAATTCCAAACAGGACTACACTTTGTTGTTAAAGACTTATCACTACTACCAGGACCTGGAGATAACTTAACATTTACAAGTATCAATGATCTAATTTATAAAGTTGGATCTGTTGAAACATTAAGTGGAGTAGCACCTAATATTACTGCAAAAATTTCACTTGCACCAACTATGGGTAATGCTGAATCTCCAGTAGATGAAGAAGATATAGTTATTAGACAAAACTATAGCCAGGTTCGATTAACAGGACATGATTTCTTAGATGTTGGTACTGGTACTACAACAACAACTAATTATCCAACATTATATACTGAAGGATATTCATCAGTTTATCCTCCAGAACAACCAAACGAAACTATTGAATTTGCAGGTGGACGAGTATTTTATACGTCAACTGACCAAGATGGTAATTTTAGAGTTGGTGAACTATTTAAGGTTGAACAAAGTACAGGTATTGTAACTATTAATGCTTCGCAATTTGACTTAAAAGGATTAAGTGAATTAAGACTTGGAGCAATTATTGTTGGCGGCACACAAGCAGTTATTAGAGAATTTTCTAAAGAAAGCACATTTGTTGCAAACTCAAACAACATTGTACCAACACAAAGGGCTATAGCAACTTATATAACAAGTAGAATTAGCGGAGGTGGATCAAATGTTTCTGCTAATGCTATTTTGGCAGGAACTGTTAAACTAAGCAATCTAAACCAAATATCAAATACTGGTGGATTAGTAATCGATGTACCGGTATTAGTAAATATGACAGGCGGAGTAAGTGGTTCAATTATGGCCTCGGCATACTTTGCTAATGGTATATCTGCAGGTATGCAGATGAACCAAGAATTATATGAAGATCCAGAAGGACACTATGATAAATTTGATCACCAGAATCCGTAACAATGGGGCTAATAGGATATGAGACTTATGATAAATACTAACAATATGCATTTAGGAAGAGAAAATGGCTGAATTTAAACTAGGAAGAATAAGATTTGTATGGAAGGGTGCATGGGTTGCCTCTACCGCTTATTACAAAGATGATATCGTTCGTAGTGGTGGACGTACATATATTTGTATAACTGGCCACACGGCTTCGAGTGTATTTTATACAGATGAAGCAACTAAATGGCAGAAATTTTCAGACGGTACTGAATGGCAAAATAATTGGACACCCGGAGCTGTTTATAAATCAAATGATATTGTAAAGTACGGTGGATATTTATATATTTGTAACACAGCTCATACAGCAGAAGTTGCAGGAAAATTAGAAACTGATCAAGCAAAATGGGATCTTTTCTCAGAAGGGTTTGATTGGAAGAATCTATGGACTATATCGACTGTTTATAAGATTAATGATATTGTTAAGTACGGTGGTACACTTTATCTATGTACAGCTCCACACACATCATCAGGATCATTAAACAGTGATATTGACGGATTAGAAGCTGATGCATCTAAATGGGATACATTTGCACAAGGACAAGATTGGAAAACAGATTGGGCAGGCGCTACAAGATATAAAAAACATGACGAAGTAAAATATGGCGGACAACTTTATATTGCTAATCAAGGACATATTTCCGGAACTTTAGCAGAAGGTCTAGAAGCAGATCAGACTAAATGGGATTATGCACATAAAGGTATTGAATATAAATCAGTTCACGCAGGAGCAACACGATATAAAGTAAATGATGTTGTTAAGTACGGCGGCGGACTTTGGCTTTGTAACATTCATCACACATCAACAACTAACCTTGCCGCAGACTTAACTAGAGTAGGAGCAATAGCAACTATTGATACAATTGGTGCCGCTGATGCAAGTAGAACAGCTGGAACTTACAATGATGTAACAGGTACTTCAAGCGGTGCTGGTACAGAAATGAGATTCAATGTTATTGTTAGCGATGTTGGCGCTTGTACAGTTACATTAGTTCACGGTGGATTTGGACATGTTGCTACAAACGTAATTTCGATTCCGGCTTCACAGATTGGTGGATCAGGAGCAGTACTTACATTTAATGTTGCAACAATTACAACTGTTACATTATGGTATGAATTTGTTCCAGGTTTAGAATTTGAAGATAGTTGGTCTTCAGCAACTAGTTATCAACCAGGCGACTTTGTAACATACGGTGGTTACTCTTATATTGCAAAAATAAACAACTCAAATGTTTTACCGTTTGGTAATGCAGGAACTTGGGATTTATTTACAACTGGCTTTAGTATGCAGGGCGACTATGATAATGCTACTGCTTATAAAACCGGTGATGTTGTTAGAGTAGGCGGCTTTACATATCTTTGTAACGCAAACTCAACAGGAAATAGACCACCTAATGCAAGTTATTGGGAAAGATTAAACTCAGGAATCAAATGGAGAGATGCCTGGGCAAACGGAACGTATTATGATCAAGGCGATTCTGTTAGAGGCGCGGCAGGAACTAACTCTTATATTTGTGTACTAGAACACACAGCTGATCAAGTTACCTTACAAAATAGACCAGACCAAGATGCAAGTGGTACTAACTGGAAATTATTATCAGGTGGTGTTGAATCAGGAAACTTAACTACTGCTGGTGATATAGTTTACTACGGTGGATCAGGGCCTGTTAGATTACCAGTTGGAGCACCTGGACAAGTATTAAAAGTTAACGCATCAGGTGATGCTCCGGAATGGGCATACTTTGGTGCTGTTGATCATGTTTATTATGTTGGACCAGCTGGCAACGACGGTATTGCTCCAATAAATGGTACAACACTTGATAAACCTTGGCTTTCAACTAGATACGCATTAAACGAAATTAAAAAAGGTCCTAGAAACCCAGATGGTGCAATACTATTACAACGTAATAAAGCATTTATTAGTGAAGAAGCTGGTATACAATATGTTGCTTGGAAAATAGCAAATAACTCAGCACCATTTAGTACAGGTTACTCACATGATGCGGCAAAATGTAAACGTGATATAGGAATTATCATTGATGCTATGCTTTATGATATTGGACATGGCGGAAATGTACGTACACGTGAAGCGACTAAATCATTCTTTTCAACTGCATCCGGCGCAAGTTATATTTCAGGACAAACAACACAAACAAATGATGTAATTAATTACGCTGTATCAATTATTGATACTACTATTAGAAACTTAGCACCAGCAATAAACTATCAAACACTAAACGGTGTTGCAGGCGGATCACAAGTTATACAAAAAATTGATGCAACAAAAAATGTTGAATCAGGCGTTTATACAACTATTCAAGCATTAGCAAAAATAATTACTGATGCGATTACGGCTGGTAATATTGATGCTTTACTAACTGAAGTAAAACCTTATAACACATTATTTGTAAAAACAGGAATTTACAAAGAAGTATTACCAATGATTGTTCCAGAACATTGTGCGGTTGTTGGAGATGAATTACGCTCAACAGAAATTAATGCATTAAAATCAGGAGATGCTGTACAAAGTACAGCTCATGTAACACAGTCACTTAACGGATTATTACATGTTAAAGGACTTCTTGATAATATTATTACTAATAGTGCATTTACAAAAACACCAGCAGGCGCTCACTTAACAATGGGTACGTTTAGTGCCGCTGATGCAAGTAGAACAATTGCAACTTACAATGGTGTAACAGGTACTTCAAGCGGTGCTGGTACAGTTGGAACATTTAATATTGTAGTTGGTACAGGTGGTGCTGTTGATAGTGTACAAGTTGTTACTGGCGGGTCAGGACATACTGTAGGACATACTATTACAATTGCAGATGCTAATTTAGGTGGCGGCGGTGCCGCAAACTTTACAATGAATGTTGCAACAATTGATGCTGGCAATACACAAACACAAGATGTTGCATTACCGGCAGGAAATGCCGCGGCAGGAACACAAGCACAATTATTAATTCAAGATCTTCATGATACAGTTAATATTAAAGTGTTTGGTGTAGGCACACATCCTAAAGTAACTGGTAAGTCAGGAAGAGATTCAACGCAAGGCTATGTTGACGCAAGATTAAGAATTCTTGAGAATAAAGATTTTATTGCTGACGAAGTAGTAGCATGGTTGAAAACAAATTACACTAGCACTTATGATTTTACTAAAGATGCAAAATGTAAAACAGATGTAAAACATTATCTTGATTCAGTTATATATGACTTAGAATATTACGGTAATTATAAATCAGTACTATACGGACGTTGGATTGCAAACGCAACAATTGGTTGTGAAAAAGAAGACATGTTCTATGTTCAAAACGGAACAGGTGTAAGAAATATGACTGTTAAAGGATTAACAGGTACATATTATAGAGCAAGTGTTACAACTTCAGCTCCACACAATAGAGATGTAAATGAACTAGTAGAACTAAGAGACATATTAGTTAGTTGTCCATCAGGCAATAAAACATATCCAACTGTAGAAAATTTAACAACATTTACTGTACTTGGTTCAGGATTAACCGGAACAGCATTTGAAATTAATATGGGAACAAGTAGTACGGCACACACTTATGTTAGTGGCGGTACAGTTCTAAAAGCTGATAATTCAAGACTTGCAATTTCAGGGTTTGTTTATAATGAAGGAACTGGTATTGCTACAGTTACTTGTGCAACACACAGTTTATCAGCATCAGATGTAATAGACTTATATGGTATTATATTAACTTGTTCATATGGAACTAAAGTTTACCCTCATATGCCATACTCAGGTGTTTATCCTGTAACTAGAAAACCTAGTAATAATGAGATTAATTTCTTCCTACCAACAAGTAACATAGCTCATACGTATGTTAGTGGTGGTACAGTTAAAAAAGCAGTTGTTACAAATGTAGGTAGTGCAACAAATATTAGTGCATTTAGTTATGGAAATACTAGTGGATATACAAGTGTTACTTCTACTACACATGGATTAGCTGTTGGTAACTATGTTAAACTTCAAAGTGTATTAGTTTCTTGTACTTCAAGTGGTGGCGTATCAGAAAAAGTATTTCCAGATGCAACACAAGATTCAGGAATATTTCATGTTTATGATGTTATAGACGCAAATACATTTATTGTCGGAATGGACAAAAGTACACTAGCTCATACTTATGTAAGCGGTGGTACTGTACAAAAAATTACATACGCTGTAACAGAAGCAAAAAATATAAGTGCTTTCGAATATGTATCAACTGGAATTACAAATGCTTATGGAACCAAACGTCCAACAGCAGGCGCATTTATATCACTAGATCCAGGTTGGGGCACAAATGATAAGTCAACTTGGATTACATTGAAATCACCATACATACAAAATGTTACTACAATAGGTACAAAATGTGTTGGTGCTAAAGTAGACGGCGAATTACATGCCGGCGGTAATGATTCAATTGTAGCGAATGACTTTACACAAATTGTTAATGACGGAATTGCAATTTGGGTTACTAACTTAGGTAGAGCTGAACTTGTTTCAGTATTTACATATTATGGACACATTGGATACCTAACAGAAAATGGCGGGAAAATACGTGCTACAAACGGAAATAACTCTTATGGAGATTTTGGAGCAGTATCTGAACAAGTTGATTTAACTGAGAATGCAATTGAAGCATACGTTGACAACAGAAGTTACTCAGCAAGTATCGGCGGCATAATAGTTGACAATAATAAAATTATTGCACTTGAATACACAAATGCTGGACGAGATTATGTTGTAGCAAATACAACATATACATTCTCAGGGGATGGATATGGACTAGGAACTATAACACCAGTAACTGTTACTGGCGGAGTTATGCAAGTTAGACTAATTGGTGATACAACTACATTTGGTGGTAAAGATTATATTACAGCTGGAAATTCAATACAGGCTGGTACCGCTACACAAATTACTATATCAAATACTGATATAGCATTAAGTGCCGCATACGTAGGAATGGCTATTGTTATTACTAGTGGTAAAGGTGCAGGACAAATTGCATACATTGATACATATAACGCTGGAACAAAAGTTGCTACAGTTAAAAAACCAAGTGATGATAGTGCTGGTTGGGATCATATGATTCCTGCAACAGCTATTGAAACTTTATTAGATAATACAACAACTTATAGTATTGAACCAAGAGTAACTATTTCAGCACCAAGTGGTGATGGATCAACAACTTCAATTACAGCAAACGCAAGAGCGAAAGTTGTAGACGGTAAGATAACTGAAGTTAGAATCTTTAACCCAGGTGCTTCTTATACAAGTACTCCGGTAGTAACATTTACTGATCCTAATAATACAGCAGATGCATTGTATGAAGTTTTTGTAGGAGATGGAGTATTAACACAGCCTACATTTAGTGATGCAGGAACAGGCTTTACAACTGTAACAGCTACAGTAGCTGATGCAGGAGTTAGTAAAAATATTTCAGGAATTACATATACAGCTAATCCATATGCAATAGTGTTACTTAATGCAAATAAAGAATATGTTAAAGATGAAGTTAACGCTTGGATCTTACAACAGATAGCAAGTGGCTCACCAAGTATGTGGGGCGGATTTGTTCATGATGCAATTAAGTGCGAAAGAGATATAGGATACTTGTTTGATGCATTTGTACACGATCTAAAATTTGGTAGTAACTCAGAAACTATTAAATCAGCTAGAACATATTGGATTGGTCAAAGATTTGTTGGAGGCGAAAGATCTCAAATAGTTGAAGCTTATGAGCAAATGAGAGACATCATTGTAACTTATATTTTAACTAATACTGCACATACTTCATTACAGTCAGTAACATCACAAACTACTAATTCTAATAACGGTGAAGCGGCATCTGTTACTAAAACAGGTGAACTTATAACTATTATTTCACAAGTTGTTACTCATGGATTAACAACTATTCCGACTAACGGAAGTAACGGTATAGTAGATATTACAGTTACAGGCCATACTATGAATGCTAGAGATAAAATTACAGTATCAGGTATAACAGGTACAAACCAACTAAATGCTAATTCATACTATGTTGATGTTGTTGATGTTGACACACTAAGACTATTTTTAGATAAAGACTTATTATGGCCAACAGTAGGAACTACTTATTCTGCTTATGTTTCAGGAGGCGTTATTGCTACTGGGGCTGGTTATAGAGATGCAAAACAAAGTGGCAAGTATACTCAAGTTGAAGGTATGTTAACAATACCACAGCCGGGATCAAATGTACAATTTGATTCATCTACGAATATTTGGTATAAACTTGTATCAGTAACAAATTTAACTGGTAGCGGACCATATTCAGCACTATTACAATTAAGTCCAAATGTAGAAATTCCACAATCACCAGAACATGGCGAAAAATTAGGAATAAGAATTCGATACAGTCAAGTACGACTAACTGGACACGACTTTTTAGATGTTGGTACTGGTGACTTTACTAGCACTAACTATCCTGGAATACCAACAACACCATCCGATCAAACAGATGAGACTATTGAAAGCGGCGGCGGACGAGTGTTTATGACATCAACTGATCAAGATGGTAACTTTAGGGTTGGCGACTTATTTACAGTTGAACAGGCTACAGGTATTGCTACTCTAAATGCTGATGCATTTAGTATATCAGGCTTACAAGAACTTCAATTAGGAAGTGTTGCATTAGGTGGTACAGGGGCTGTTATTAATGAATTTAGTACAGACGGTACTTTTACTGCAAATAGTGATCAAATTGTTCCAACACAACGAGCAATTAAAACATATATTACGTCCCAAATTGGTGGCGGTGCTTCTGAATTGAATGTAAATAGTGTTACAGCTGGAGTAATTAATATCCAAGGTAATACTATTACTACAACGACGGGTGCTTTAATAAATACTACTGCTGTAATGCACTTCTCTGGAGGAGTTAGTGGAGCTCCAGTAGCAATGCAGACGTTTTTACTAAGTTAAGAAAGGTTAAAGGAGAAATAAAATGGCCACAGGAAGATTAGGACACGCAGATTTGGCGGCAGGAGCTTATACTTCTATATATACCGTACCAGCTAACACTTTCGCAATTGTTAGCGTAAACATGGTTAATAGAGGATATTCAGCGATTACCATCAGAATTGCAACAACTACCGGTGCCACCCCGTTGGACAGCGAATTCCTCGAGCATGATGTAGAATTATTGTCAAAGGGTGTCATGGAAAGAACAGGTATTGCACTATCGGCAGGGCAGATACTTGTAGTTTACTCATCTGCCGTAAGTGTGAGTGCAGTTTGTTTTGGTATTGAAACAGCGACTGTCTAATGATAAATACATATAAGTTTAAAGGATAAAACACAATGGGAAGATACATATCAACAACTGGAACAAGTAGTTCTGTAATAGTAGAGAAATCTACAACTTATACTGCTAAAGTTAATGAACGAGTCTTAGCTAACACTAATGGCGGAGCATGGACACTAACTATGCCGGCGAATGCATCGTTGTTGGTAAACGATGTTGTGCAAGTAATTGATCCTACAGGAAGTTATTCAACAAATAATTTAACTGTAGCAAGAAACGGCTCAAAGATTCAAAATCTAAATGAAGATTTAACGATGAACATTAACAACGTAGCGATTACCTTTATATATACAGGTGCAACCTACGGTTGGGTAATGTCAGGTACTTAAGAATAGAGGAAATGCATAAATGTCAAGTTTAACTGCTTTACTAGGCGATGTCACTGGGGGGTCTGGAATACCGACCAAGATATTCTACGTCTATAATGATAATAGAGGTATAAGCAACGGCGGTTGTTGTTGTGCCTGGACAGTTCCGGAAGGTATTAGGAACGCAACATTTGAACTATGGGGCGGCGGCGGAGCAGGCGCAGGAGCATGTTGTTGCCAATATCCAGTTCAAGGAGCAGGTGGAGGGTCGTATGCAATTCGCACAGTAACTTCAGCGGCAGGCGGAACAGGATTATGTGGGAACGTATATACAATTTGTGCGGCGAGTAATGGATCATGTTGTCAAGCTCATTGTTTAGGGTATGATGGTTACACTAGTTTTGTTACTGGTTCAAGTATTCCTACAACATGTGCAGGTCCAGGATGCGGCGGCAAAACAATGTGTCACGCATTATATGCCTACAATTGTTGTCACGGATGTCATGTAATTGACGCTCGTACACAAGGCGATTTAAAATTTGGACATGGACGAGATGGTACAATGCAAACTCACTATTGCCACAATCAAATGTGGGAACAAGTTGGCGGCGGACCTAAATCAAGTTCAAGTAGAAAAGGCAAAGACAATTGTATTCCACCAATGTATTGTACAGGATGTGGATGGGGTTGTTCAGACGATTACCCAGCAGGCGGAAGTTTTAGTGCAACTGCTTGTGGTGGAGGTTGTTGTTGGGGTCAATGGAGCTCAGGTGGCATGGTTAAAATATCATATAGTTAAAAACATTATGGACCTAACTAAAGAAATGATAAATATAAAGGTATAAGGATACAAATTATGAAGCAAATTACTAAAAATTTTACATACGATCTACCCGACGAATATTTGGCACAAACAAATGCTGATGGGAAGACCGCGACAGCTTCTTATACAGGTCCAGAGAAATTATGGGTTTTTGTAGACGAAGCAACTAGAGAAAATAAAAGCGATGCTATGCCAATTGACGAGAATTGGGACGACAATGGAATGCCAGCACCAACTGGGCAAACTAAAGTTGAATTAGATTGTAAAGGTGCAGACACACTAATTTGTGCAATCTTTTTACCACATTCTGTAACATTAAGTCAAACTAATGTAGCAGTCGATTTACCAGAAGATTATGGAACGTATGTTCATGCAGTACCAACATTACCAGATCATACATACGAAAGAGAATTACTTAAATATGTACCAACCACAGCTACAGTAGATAATGATAACGGTGATAATATGCACAAAGGCGGTGATTGGGAATTAACATGGAAACAACCGTGGGTTACTTGGGCAACAATGACTCAAACAAGAGATGATCAGTTAGCAATGAGTGATGCAAAATTATCATTTGATCAACCAGATTCAGTTAAGCTACCATGGGTAGCATGGCGAAAGAAAATGAGAGATATGCCAACAGTATGGAAACGCGGCGAAGCTGACGAATTTCCAGCACATATGGTAAAATTTCCAATAGAACCATCAAGAGGAGGTTTTGCTGATGCACCAGCACCAGGTCCAGAATCTGATCCAAACGGTTTACAAGATTAACGGAGAAATTAATTAATGTCTGCATTAAGAACACTACTAGAATTAGGCGGCGACTCAGGAGCTAAATCCTTAAAAACTCTCTACATCTTTCATTCATCTATGGATACAACTATGAATTCTAACCCGGGATGTAATTGTACTTGGGTAGTTCCAACAGATACAACATGGGCGGCTTTTGAAGTTTGGGGAGCAGGTGGAGACGGCGGCGGAGCTTGTTGTTGTATGCAAGGATTCAGTGGCGGGTCAGGAAGTTATGGACGTAAGATGGGTGAAGTAACACCTTCGTCAAGTTTTGTATTATGTGCAGGCTCAGCAGGATGTTGTAGACCGGCTTCGACAGGCTGTACAGGATGTGGAAGTTATGCATGTTCGGCAACTGGTTGTTGCGATGGAACATATTTTTGTTTATGTGCATCAGGTGGAGCACCGGGATGCACCGTTTGCAACTTTGGAGCGGCGCAAGGAACATATTGTGGATGTCCAACTTACTCATGTGGATGCGTACACGGAGCAGATTTTTCAATTTGTGGATTTAACGGCGGCGGAGCAGGCACATCAATGTGTGCAAGTTCAACATTTCAATTAACCCAATCGGGACCAATGGCACAATCAGGTGCTAGAATGAGTCACGATAACTGTTATCAAACACACGGCAGAGTACATGGAGGACCGGCAACGTTCCCAGGAGGTGGAGGTGGCACAGGAAGTAGTCATACACCTTGTTATTGTGGCGGACCAGGCGCAGGGGGGTTAGTAGTTGTTTACTATCAATCAGATGTATAAGGGAATTAATTAATGTCAACTCTAAGAGATTTTTTACCAGGATATTCAAGCACAGTTCCAGCTCCGAGAGCCTTTACAGTATCATACGAATGGAATTGGGATCATAACGAATCATGGCCACGCCAAGCACACGGTATGCCACCAATTTCCAGATATTGTTGCACAGGTAACGGTGGAAAATGTTGCCAATGGACTATACCTGGCGGTACAAGCTATGTAGTTTGGGAAATGTGGGGCGGCGGAGCATCAGGCATGGGATCATGTTGTTGTATGCAAGGCTATCCGGCAGACTCAGGTAGTTATGCTGTTAAAAGTTCAGCAGTTTCCTCAGGTGATGTATTTACAATGTGTGCAGGAGCGGCTACATGCTGTAAACCAGATGCAGGTAGCTATCAAGGCTGTAATACTTTTGTTATGGGAACTCCAACAGGGTTAGGTTGTTTTTGTGCAACTGCTTGTGGTGGAATGTGTACTAACTGTTCACAATGTCACGGATACTTTGGCTGTTATAGTTGTTGTATGAATTGTTATAACTGTTCACAAATGCCAAATAACGTTGACTTTGGAATAGCAGGAATTAAAGGATCATCACAACGGTCACAACATTGTGGCGATAGAGGATTACAATATATACCAGTTGCTCCAATGGCACAATCAGGTCCAAAAATGGGACCAAATGGTTGTTGCACTAGAGGCGGCGATATGTTTGGCTCATGGCCAGGCGGAGCAGGATCAAGTTCACAATCATACGGAAGTTGTTGTTGTGGTTCACCAGGGGCAAGCGGCGCGATATACGTGTTGTATTACTAGGAAAATATAAATGGCTAAATTTACAGATATAACAGGATTTGAACACCAAGATAGATCAGAAAACCCTAATGCAAAAGAGTTTCCTCAGATTGATCTTCAGTTTAGTTATGACATGCCTGACAAATACCTATATCAAACAAGAAAATTAGGGTTAGTAGGTAAGTGGAATTATAGAGGCCCAGATCATTTATGGGTGTTTATGGATAAGATAACTAATAAATTATCTTCATCTCCTGGACCTTGGGGCATTGAAGATGATTTTATGCCACCAGCACATACATATAAAGTATTAATTGATTGTAATAAAGATCCATTAATATGTGAATTATTAGAGCCAGATGTTGATCAAGTATTAATTGACGGTAGGGAACAAACTATTGAAGAATTACCTGTAATTAATTCAGTTGACGGGAAACCATTCGTACATATACAACCAAAAGTGGCATCTCCTGATCATACATACGAAATACAAGATATAGAATTTAATCCAAACGGACATGATCCTAAAACAGGATTAGGCGGAAATTGGGTATTTCCACTACCATTTAAAAAACCACACGTTAGTTGGTATTCATTAAAGAATACACGTTGGTCTAAATTAAGTGGAAGTGATCATAAAATTCAAGATGATATGCCATCTGCACTTAAAACAAAATGGGAAAATTATAGAGCAATTTTAAGAGATATTCCTGAAATTTATGGTGCGGCCTTTAAAATTGAAGTTACAGCCCAAGGTAGTGGTTATAAAGTAGGCGATAAATTTACAGTTGATAAGTCAGTATTTGGCTTTAAAGACAATGACGTAGAAACACATGACGACATTTGTCAACCAATGGGATACCGTCCTGGCTTTGATCATTATGACATGGACAATGTACACACAGGTGATGTTGAGGGAACACAAGATGGTGATGATCCAACAAGTCCTGAAGGAATGATAGATGACGGTAGATTTGGAGTATTAAACTTAACTGAACGACCAACACTTGATGTTACTATTATTGTTACATCTGTTACAGCTACTGGTAAGATTAGTGGTGTAAGAACACGTAACGCTTGGTGTGCTAGACATATTTTTCAAGCACAAACACATGCTGACGTTGCAAATACACCAACTACTGATGCTGGTACTGGAGCTAAATTTAAATTATCAAAAGTAGTACGTTGGGATCCATGGAAAGTTAGAATGCCATTGGCACCTGACGATAAACCAGCACAATGGGAAGGTAAACAAATTAAGCGTTACCTAACTGAAGAAGCACGTAATGATCCATCAGATGGATATATTATGGATGCAATGTATGACCCAGTTTCAGGTTGCTTTATTCCACCAGAATTAGATGGAAATTATATGGCCGCAGACTTAGCTAGACTTAACCTAAGTACAGACGGAACGTCATTTGATGACGGTGATGTTGATGGCTTAACGGCGGCACCTGCCAGCCCTACTGGTAAGACTAGAGTAGCTGGTACTATCACAGCCAGAAAACAATCCTCCTAACATAAAATTCTTTAAATATCTTGTGTAACACTTATATTAGTAAGTGCGAATAACTGCAAGAGGATAAAGGATGACTGATAAAAGAAATACAGCTATTTTCATTAATGGCGGCGCTGGTCGAGTAATTGCGTCAATCCCTGCTTTAGAATTGTTTGCAACAGAAAATCCAACCGATGATTTTATTATTGTTTGTGAAGGTGGCACTGATTTCTACAAAGGCCATCCTGTTCTACATGCTAAAGCATACGATAATTGGCACAAAAATCTATTCCAGGAAAAATTAATTAACATGGATTTATGTACACCAGAGCCTTATAGGGTTTGGGAGTATTATAATCAAAAATGTAGTATTGCTCAAGCATACGATATTGGCATTAATAACAAAGGGGTAAGGGATATTCCAAAACCAGTCCTTAGACTCAATCGCCAAGAAGTAATGTTTGGTGAAAAAGTAGTTAATGAAGTTAAAGAAAAGTGTAAAAAAGACAAGGCAATAGTATTCCAACCATATGGTAGAATGATCCAAAACGAAAATGGTGCAGTTTCAGATCAAAGTGGACGTAGCTTTGAAGCTGATAATGCTGTTAATATTATTAAAAAACTTTCTAAAAAATATGCAGTTATACATATGGCTGAATTTCAAATGGAATTCCAAAAACATGGTATAGAAGAACCAGTAGCTTCACCAATGGGTGCAGACTTAAGA
>Ga0114993_10001782_pt1 | contig 24529 bp, 16 predicted proteins | sample ArcticOcean_MG_C_FD_87042 | JGI IMG/M metagenome (GOLD analysis project Ga0114993, IMG submission 87042) | Marine microbial communities from western Arctic Ocean - ArcticOcean_MG_CB2_150 | ecosystem: Environmental > Aquatic > Marine > Oceanic | place: Arctic Ocean: Canada Basin | collected...
CATCCGGGGAAAGTTCAGAGACATTCGGCAAACATTCGACCATCTGGTAAACTCCTTACCAGACGCTCCTACCGAAATCACCAAATCCAGTCCATACCAATCGCCGGTGAGTAGTAACCGTCTAACAGGATAGTCGGTCCGCTTGGCGAAGTGGTTCTCGCGACCGCTCTCGGTGTCGAACGGTGTCAGCAGATTGTCGAGTTAACGGAAGTGGAATATTGATGATGAAGTCTTCACAGATGAGTTGGGTAATATCTTATTCGAGACCACTCCACCATGCACTTAACCGACAGGAAGAATTTGGAAGCGTGCTTCGCAACCTCAACACGAGTGTCGTTTAATCGTTCGTTTTTCGAGCCAATCTCTGAACCAACGACGAAGCGCGACACTGCAGGCCGTTGAGATAAGCGAGTCGATGTACGAGCGTTGGCGAAAGCAGTACGGCAGGCTGAAAGTGCCTCAGAAGAAGCGGGAAAAGCGGCATGTGGGGACTAGCGAGAACGGCTGCGTCGACCGAGGAGCCAAGGTTGCCGTCACCGGAATCCAGCACGAATGCGATTTCCAATAACAGACAAGCGGCGGTAATGCCCGCGATCGTCCAAATTGGTACCGGCGAACGTTGTCCGGTCCTGCGTCGTGAGCGTTTGGATGTGGAATTCCGCCGTCGTGGCTGTGGGCGAGGCGGCAGTTCGTGTTCGATCTCGGCAAACAGTTCGGCGGCCAATTTCTTGAGAAATCCGATAGCGGCCAAATGTGCCGCTGAGACCTTGCTCATCCTCCGCGCTCACTTCGGCTGGGGTAACATCGTCTGCGGTGTCGCGCACGTCTCGCTGCACCGTCTCAGACTGTTCAGATTCTGCACGCACATCACTGGACGTCGGCTCCGGGCGCGAATGATCGATGAGTGTTCCGTCGATCTTGTCGTACGCGCTATTGAGCGGACCGGTCGCCTGATCGGAATCAGGTTTCGGTTGGTTGTTCGGTGCATCCGGACGTTGCCCTGGCGTCACACTCGATCCTTAAACCCCAGATGCAATCGCATGCGATGCAGAACACGAGCCAATCTTTGGCCGGATTTCGAGATGACAAGGCGTCCAATGTGTCAGACCATTGTTTAGCGGTCACGAGTCAGCTTAAAAATTGCTGATCGATTGATTTTGCGAAGCAGGATCGTTTTCCGACTGCTTCCAGAATCCGTATGCGATCTGCCAACTCACCCAATTGTGCCAATCAACCAAGTCAAGTTGGAGCATCCGCACAGCCCGCCAAACCATCATTTGAACACAAATTTAGAATATCGCTTCAGCGGAGCGGTGATGCCTTGACCGCCACACATTGAAGTAACCCCTTTATTGCAAGTGACTTGAGGCCACTGGCGGTCCAATTCGATGCACCGGGCAACTCGCAGCCCGCAATTGACCAACGCCCAGTTATGGGATACCCTATGGGATAAGAAGATTTTGTGACGCTGGAATCGGCGCAGTGTATCGTAAAAAGCGACTGCGTGTGTCAGTCATATCCCGCCGGCGGCGTCACCATGAGAAAGATGGTGGATTTGTTGTCTACAGTAGAGGAACCGGAAACAACCACGTTTAAGAAATTAGGAATCCACGAAAACACACTGCAAACCCTCGAGAACATCGGCTACCACACCCCCAGTCCGATTCAAGCGGGTTTCATACCGATTGCCGTCACCGGCAAAGATTGCACAGGGCAGGCCCGCACCGGGACCGGCAAAACGGCCGCCTTCATCCTCCCCACGCTCGAACGCATCGACCTCGACGAAAAAGCGCCGACGCAAGCCATTGTGCTCGCGCCGACCCGAGAGTTGAGCGAACAGGTTGCCGTCGAAGCTCAGAGACTGGCGGGCGGACACACGTGCCGGGTCGCCGTGCTGGTTGGTGGTCGGCCCATCAACAAACAAATGGACGCACTGCGCAAAGGCGTGCAGATTGCCGTCGGTACGCCGGGACGAGTCATCGATTTGTTGAATCGCAGGGCGCTCGATCTGAGTCAGGTCAAAGTGGCCATTCTCGACGAAGCCGACCGCATGCTCGACATCGGCTTCCGACCCGACATCGAAAAGATTCTCCGCCGTTGTCCGACAGAACGGCAGACGTTGCTGTTGTCGGCCACTATGCCGGCCGAGGTCGAACGGCTTGCCAAGAAGTACATGCGCGATCCCCAGCGGGTCGATCTGTCGGAAGGTGACATCGTCGTCGATACCGTCGATCAGTATTACGCCACGGTCGATAACGACCGCAAATTTGGCATGCTGGTGAAGATTCTCGCCAAAGAGCGGCCGCAACAGGCGCTGGTCTTTATGCGAACCAAACGCGGTGTCGAACGGCTGTATCAACGACTCGTCAAGAAGTTGCCGGGCATCGCCATGATGAACGGCGACATGCACCAGTCGAAACGCGACCGGGTGATGCGCGACTTTCGCGCGGGGAAAGTCCGCATGCTGGTTGCGACCGACGTTGTCGGCCGCGGCATCGACGTCAGCGGCATCTCGCACATCATCAACTACGACATTCCCGAATACCACGACGATTACGTGCATCGCGTCGGCCGTACCGGTCGTTTGTCATCCGCCGAAAAGGGCGTGGCCATCACCTTCGTGATGCGCGATCAGGGCGAGCAGTTGACGAACATCGAAAAGCGAATCAACCGCATGCTGCCGGAATACAAAGTGGATGACTTCAAGGCATTTCAACCCCGCGCACCACGCCCAACGGTTGAAGACAAGCAAGACAAGCCCGAAGTCAGCTTCGCTTGAGACAGCGGAGAGTCGAGAGACAAGAGTCTAGAGCCGGACGGCTGGAAGCGTACTGCGTTTTCAATCGTTGCTGGCTCTAGTGTCTTGTCTAATCTCTGTTGGCGGGTGCCACTGGCGTGTCGCCAGTGCAACGCGCAGGCCACTGGCGACACGCCAGTGGCACCCCAATCATCAATCGCTTCCGGCTCTGGACTCTCGACTCTGGACTCTCGACCCCTTCGCGAGAAACTCGCGCAGCCGCGGCACGATTTCTTCGTGCGCATCTTCGAACACGTAATGCCCTGCGTCGGGAAACGAGAGCGTTTCGGCGTGCGGGAACCGCTGCTGAAACTTGCGGAGAAAATCGACGGTGAAGCACCAGTCGCGCTCACCCCACACCAGCAGCATCGGCAGATCCGCGAGCGTTTTCAGCCCGTTCTCAATTTCCAGCAGCGTCTGATAACTGGGATGCGACGGTCGCAGCGGGATGTCCTCAACAAATCGCTGTACTGCCACGCGATGCGACCAGTTATCGTACGGTGCCAGCAATCCCGCTTTGACGGCCGCCGTCATCCGTTCCGGTTTGCTAACCGCCATTCGTATCGCCGCCCGCGCAAACAGATTCAACCCGCGCACGGCCAACGGCCCGAGAACCGGAATCCGGCAGACGGCAATCCGCAGCGGAATCTGCTTCGACCGAAACGCGGCCGTGTTCATCAGCACGATGCGCGAGAACCGCTCCCGCAATCGTTCGGCCGCTCCCACACCAATCGCACCACCCCAATCGTGCGCGATCAGCGTCACATTCTGCAGGTCCAACTCTTCAACAAATCGGCACAGATTCTCGACATGCTGACTGAGCGTATACGGATAATCGCTCGGCTTATCCGAGAACCCACACCCCACATGATCGACCGCAATCGTTCGATATTCCGGCGAAAGCGCCTTGATGAGATTCCGCCACGCAAAACTCCAGGTGGGATTCCCATGCACCATCAACAACGGCCCATCGTCGTTTTCACAGGAACCCGGTTTTTTAGAAAAACCAGGTTTCTTCGCGTTTCCACCTTCATCGACGTAGTGGTATCGCACGCCATCAAAGTCAAGAAACCGGGAAGCGAACGGGTATTCGTCCTCAAAGCCACTGCGAGATGTAGTCATGGGAGGTGCGGCTTCGTCGTTCACGTTGATCAAATCTCGTTTAGCGGCGGCCCAACCGGCCGCGTGCGAATGTCCTTGATGTTTTCAGCCGTCCTTGATGAACTTTGACAATAAGACGAACAGTTTATCACGCGTCTCCTCCCCATGCCCAGCGGTCGGTGTTATTCGCAACCGCGAAGTACCCTTCGGCACAGTCGGCGGGCGGATGGCGGCGACGAGGAAGCCGACTTCTTCGATTTTTGACGCGGCGGCGACGGCGCGTTCGGGGTCGTTGAGGATGATCGGCATGATTGGGCCGATGCCACCTTCCGGGAGGTCGAGGCCAGCTGAGATGAGTTTGTGACGGAATGTTGCGCAGGATGCCAACAGTTGTTGGCGGCGATCGGGTTCCTGCTCGATGATGTCGATGGCTGCAATCGCGGCAGCGCATGCGGACGGGGGCAGGGCGGTGGAGAACATTTGCGGGCGAGCGCGGTTCCAGAGCCAGTCGATGAGTTGCTGTGAACCGGTGACGAAGCCGCCCAGCGATGCCAATCCCTTACTCAACGTGCCGATGCGGATGAGCGAAGGATGCTCTTCGACGTTGAATAACTCAGCCAGACCGCGGCCCTGTTCGCCAAACAGGCCGGTAGCATGTGCTTCGTCGATGAGCAGGGTCGCATCAAATCGTTCGGCCAACTCACACAGATCGACAAGTGGGGCGGGGACGCCGTCCATGCTGAACAGGCTATCGGTGACGATTAACCGCCGGCGGTAACCGGCCGACTTTTCCAGTTCGCGCTGCAGTTTGTCTAACTGCGTGTGCCGATAGATTCGCAGCCGTGCGCCCGACAGTTTGCAGCCGTCGATTAAACTGGCGTGGTTCAATCGGTCGCAGAAGACGACGTCTTCGGAACCAACCAGCGCGGTGATGGTGCCGAGATTGGCCGCGTATCCGGTCGGAAAGAGGATGGCGGATTCTTGTCCCTCAAATACCGCCAATCGTTGTTCCAACCGTGCGTGCCATTCGGTGCGGCCGGTAACAAGCGCGCTGGCCGTTGCGCCGGCTCCGGCCGACTCCAACGCCTCACGCGCGGCGGCGATGACGCGCGGATCGTGCGCAAGATTCAGATAGTCGTTCGACGCGAAGTTGACCAACCGCCGACCGTCGATTTCACACTGACCATCCGGCAGCGATTTCACCTGCCGCCGTTTCCGCAACAGCCCGTCGCGTTCGAGTCCGCGCAGTTCATCGGTCAGCCAGGGGAAAACATTCTCCGTCGTGTGTTGCGATGACATCGGATCTGCCGGCTTTGTTCACGGAGACACTGGATGAGAAACAGGACATCGTGTTACTGCGCGAATCAAGTTTGCCATTTGGAGGAACACTAATCACCGCTAATCTTCACTAATCAAATTCTCGAGTTCTCTTCTAAAATTAGCGCAGATTAGTGTTGATTAGCGTTCCAATCGAACAACGTGAACGGCTGGTGACACCTGAAGCGTCAGTCACGTCAGCGAGATGACGTGGTTGCTTAGTTTTTCGTAGCCGGTTTCGGTGATGAGGTAGTTGTTTTCGATTCGCATGCCGCCGATGCCTTCGATGTAGAGGCCCGGTTCGAGCGTGACGACATCGCCGGCCTTCAGAATGTCGTCGCTATCGGGAACAAGAATCGGCGGTTCCGGATGTGCCATTCCGATACCGTGTCCGGCGTGATGGCCCAGCGGTCCGTAGCCTGCCTCCTTTAACGGTTTCGAGACGGCCGCGAAAACGTCCCTCGCCGGGGTATCGGCTTTCAGCGTGTCTTCGCCGTGACTCATGGCCGATTCGCACAACCGAAACAGCATTTCCTGTTCGTCGGAAGGCTGCCCGACGGCATAGACGTTGGTGAAATCGCTGCGATATCCGTCGAGCAGGACCGAATAATCGAGCAGGAACAAATCACCGTTCCGCAAAGTGTAATCGGTGGGCAGTCCGCCCGCTTTGGGATGCTGCGCGTTCAACCCACGAAAGTCGCCGTAAATCGAAGCTGGCCGTCCTGCTGCTTCAAGAGCGGCCGCGTGCACTTCGCGAAACACGTCGAATTCGCTAACGCCTTCTCGCACAACTTCTCGCGCGCGGGCATGGCCGGCGTCGGTCGCGCGCATGCACTCTTTCATCAAGGCGATTTCATCCGGCTCCTTCTGTCGCCGCAATTGCCGCAGCACCGTTCCCAGATCGGCCGGTGCTGAAACATCTTCGGCACTGCCGGCTTCGCGGGTGATGGAATGCGATTCGTGGTCGAGGCCGAGAACTTCCCAACAACCCAACGGCAGCCATTCCGCTTCGATGACACCGTCGCGACCGTACAGCCGCTCGGAGACGGTTCCCAGTGCCCGAATGAGCGCGTGGTCGCGGTTAATCACCGAGTGTTGATGGTCGTACCAGTCTCCAACGACTTCGCGATCAACAAACGGCTCTTCGGCGACGGATTTGCAGGTAAAGTTGTCGGCGAACAGCGTCACCTCGCCACTGCGTTCCAGTAACAACAGGCCACGCTCGCCGGTGGAGAAACCAAACGGTGAGACCAAAAAGTTCGACAGGTAGTACACGTGCCGCGGATCGGCCACGAGCAGCCACTCGGCCGATTCCGGTACGGCATCCCACAAACGCTGTCGGCGAGTCTGGCAACCTTGTTCGGTAAGCATGTGCGTTCTGCCTTGAATTGATCTGACGCAATGGTGCTATGACGCAAAGTTTCGCAAAAAAAGAAAGTGGAAGTGCCAATGAATAGCAGTCAGACGGTATTTTCCACCTCTTGTTTCTTTGCGTTTTCCTTTGCCTCTCTGCGGCATTGCGTCAGATTCGTCATTCTTGAATTTCAACAACCCGAACTACTCGAACCCTTTTGCAGCCAACCAGCGTTCGGCGTCGAGGGCGGCCATGCAGCCGCTGCCGGCGGCGGTGATCGCCTGACGATAATAATCGTCGGCCACGTCGCCTGCGGCGAAGACACCTTCAACGCTGGTGTAGGTGCGAAATGGTGTGACCCACTGGATGTAACCCTTGTCGGTCGTCTCGATCTGGCCGTTCAGAAAGTGAACGTTGGGCGTGTGACCGATGGCGGCGAAGTAGCCGGACGCATCCAGTTCTTCGGTTTGGCTTTCGTCAGCCGTACTACGAATCCGCACGCCGGTCACGCCGCTTTCGTCGTCGCCCAGCACTTCGTCGATGACCGAATTCCATTTCACTTCGATTTTCTCGTTGGCCAAAACCCGTTCAGCCATAATCTTACTGGCACGAAATTCATCGCGGCGATGAATCAGGTAGACTTTGGATGCGAACTTCGTGAGAAAGTCACCCTCTTCCATCGCGCTATCGCCACCGCCCACCACCACCAGCGGGTTGCCGCGAAAGCGGGGTAGCGCACCGTCGCAAACCGCACAGGCCGAGACGCCGTGATTCTTAAAGCGATCTTCCGATTCCAAACCGAGATAATTTGCCCGCGCGCCGGTGGCAATAATGACGGCAAGTGCTTCGGTTTCCTCGCCGCCCAACGTTTTCATTTTGAATGGATGCGACGAAAGATCGATTTCGACCACGTCGTCGGTCTTCACCCGCGTACCGAAACCGACTGCCTGTTGACGCATTAACTCCATCAACTCCGGTCCGGTGACGGCCCGGTGCGGATCTTCTTTCGGATCGCGGTAGGGCGCACTCCCCTCTTTCAGGGCATCGTCGAGAAAGGCCCCCATGTTACCGGCGGGGAATCCGGGGTAGTTCTCGACTTCGGTCGTCAGCGCCAACTGACCGAGCGGCAAGGTTCCCATTTGCCGATTTTCTTCGGTCATCGCCCCTTCGTACACCAACGGTTCGAGATTCGCCCGTGCCGCGTAAATTGCCGATGCCCAGCCGGCCGGCCCCGATCCGATAATGACTACGCGTTCCACCACTGTTCAATCTCCCCGTGTTATGTGTCCAACGGCTTCGCAGCCCGATTTTGGCAAGAAGGGCGCGTTCCGATCAATTCCGCAACCGAAGGATAGGCAACGACAGTGCGCGAAGCAACTGACGCGCGGCGGAAGACACGCGGGGCGTAAGGCTTTGCGTCGCCCCGGCGGTGCGCCGAAAGAATGACAATTGACGAACAACCATCCACACCGGCAGACGGATGACGAGATACCTTGGTTGGCAACAGAGTTGGAGCATTCGGACGGGGCGACGCTTCGCTTACACCCCGCCACCCGACGCAAATGGCATCGCTTCAACCAACTACCAGGCGATCCGGCAGAGAGGCAACGCGACCTGCAATTCGTTGATGCCGGTGCCGGTGACAGCTGTGTCGTCCAGACCGAGTGCGTGCAGGCTCTTCAAACCGGTCAGGTGTTTCATACCGGCGTCGGTGACATCGGTCAGCGTCAGATTCAATTCCTGAAGGGACGCCAATTTCGAGAGGTGCTTCAAGCCGTCGTCGGTCACCTGCGTGTCGCGGATTCCCAAAGCACGCAGCTGTGTCATCTCTGCAAGCTGTGCCAGCCCCGCATTGGTGATGGGCGCATCCCAGATGTCGAGAACCAGCAAACTCTTGATCGTCTTGATTTTCGCGAGCGATGCGTCGGTAATGTACCGGCCCTTCAAATTCAGTAGGACGACATCGCCGCGGTCAGTGTATTCGATTCTGACACTGACGGCTTTTAGCGATCTTGCCAGATCACCGCCGTTGTCTTCCAACGCGGCGAGCAGCGCGTCGTATCCGGGTTCGACCGCATTGACGTCGAGCGTCTGCGGGGCGATCGGTGAGCCGTCATCAATGAGGGGATTTTCGGAAAGATTTGCGGTCGCGCGATCCTCGGCCGGCGGCTCGAACTGACTGGCGACGTCCTCCACCGTCGGATCGTTGCCGCCTTTTGCCGGTCGAATTGAGGCGGCCGGTGGCTGATATCCCTGCGGGCGACTTGCTGAAGCATCCGCATCGTCGCGCGAGCATCCGGCCGAGGCGAACAACAACGCTGCCAGGGCAAGACTGGTCAGAGTTGCTGCGACTGGTTGAACTGTGTGGCGGATACTGAAATTCATGCCGCACTCCCTGTCTGCTGTCGTTGGCGAGCGATCCCGTCGGTCGTCCGACAGCATAGTCGAATCGCGGCCCAAACGTAAACCGGAGAATCATCGATTGTCGGTTCGGCGAGTGCACACAGATCAAGGCATGGCGTTTGCCGGCGCAATCCCTTCCTTGTTGGCCTTAGCGCTGCGTGCCTACAATCGGCTGTTTCCAGGAGGGGAAATACCTATTCAGAGTCACAGAGACGGGAGCAGGGTGATGCGCGGACATTGGTTTGGCGTTCTGGTTTGTGTCTTGTGCGCTTCGGCTGCCGGTTGTTCATCGGGGGATGACAACACCAGCCCGCCGGCCGACGTGAACCCTTCATCTGCCGATGAGAGCGCAGCGGCTCCGCAGATTGAATGGCCAGTGGAAGCGGAAGATACGTTCGTTGTGGAGCCGGACTTTACGCCGCTGACATTGGACGATTTTCACACTTTCCCCGAGACCACGACGACGGAAGAGTCGATATGGATTGCCGCCGGGAAGACATTGAACTGCAGCGGCACACCGCGCGGGTATTTGTATTCAACAAAGAGTTACCGAAACTTCACATTGCGGATCGAATATCGTTTTCTACCGCCAACGGCAAACGAGGACGCCGAGTCACCTCCAAAGAGCAACACCGCCAAGAGCAACACCGGATTCTTGATTTATATGCCGACCGAACACAAGCTCTGGCCGGCTTCACTGGAGGTGCAGGGACGGCACGACGAGATGGGACAAATCAAATCGAACAGCCGGGACATAAAAGTGACGGTTCGCGACGACGAACAGGCACGCACTGCATCCCGCAAACCGGTTGGCGAGTGGAACGCCGTTGAGATAATCTCGCGCGACGGGGCGCTGGCATCGCACATCAACGGCACGACAATCTGTGAAAGCGATCCGGGCGAACTGACGGCCGGGTTCATCGGCCTGCAGGCGGAAGATTTCGCCGTACAGTTTCGCCGCATGCGAATCCGCGAGGAGTAGTTCAGTTCTTCAGCTGCGAAAGACCGGCTCCGATTTGGTGATGCACTTCGCCGGTTTGCCGCACGACGAGGACTCTCAGCAGACTGAAGTAGCGAATGCTGCCGTTGCCGCCGTTGATGTCCCAGCTATCGGGCGCGATAGTGTTCTGGATTAACTCGATGAGTTGGACGGCCCTCGCAATTTCGCCGCCGCCCGACAGTTCGCTCTGCGGCGACTTTCGACCGGCTCTTTCAGCGCGCAACGCTGTTCGTCGTAACTGCCGCTTCTGGAGAATCGCATCGCGGAGTACACGATCGCGTAGCGATTCCAAACGGCTTTTCAGACCCCTGCGCATCCGCGAGCGTTCGGCATGTGAGAGCGACTTGTCGGCTTTCAGTTGCTCGAACACTTCGATGACAACTGGCGCGACGGCGAAGATGTCGGGATTGGCTTTCTTCGCCGATATCTGTAGCGCATTGGAGTACGCCGATCTCAGTTCATCGGCCGAGAGTCTCTGCCGACTGGGAACCGGCGCTTCGACGGGACCGTCTGTCGGTTCGGCCGCGAGTACAACAGCGAGCATCCAGGCGATGGCCATAGCGGCAATTCTCCGTCGGTTCGTCGATTTCGACCCACGCCTCTACGTTACCGAGAGGTTGTAATTTCTGCAAGAAGATTTTCGACAAAGCTCCGGGGTTGATACGCTCTGCACGCTCGACCCACTCGCAAAGATGCAGAGAATGCAAAGGGCCGCAAAGTAAAATTGCGGGGACTACAGTCGCACGAAAAACTGGTCCGAGAGGTTTCACCGATGGGCCACATATAAAAGCCTCAAACGCAAGCGAAGGATGATTCCAGAGAACTCCTTCGCTTGCGTTTCAGGCTCCTAGTTTCTGATTCTACCCCTTCTTTTCTTTGCGAACCTCTGCGGTCCTTGGCATCTTTGAGTTAAGAACAAAGTACCTTGTGCGCCCGGTCCTCGTGTCGTACACGTTTCGCTGAGGCCGGCGGGGCGATATAATTGACCGGCCGGTTGGCCTGTCGGACGAGAACACAATTCCAAGAGGCAACAATGCGTATACATTTTTTACCAGCGATGATGCTCGTGGTGTTTGGCGGTATTCTGTGTGCGTCTCCGCCGGTGGTGGCGGGTGATGAGACAGGATTTGTTGCCATCTTCAACGGCAAAGACTTCAGCGGTTGGAAAGGGAATTTCGATCTCTGGAAAGTGGCTGACGGCATGATCGTCGGCGATTCGGCCGGAATTAAACAGAACCAGTTTTTGACAACCGAGAAAACATACGGCGACTTTGAATTGCGGCTGGAGTTTCGGTTGCACGATGGAAAGGGTAATTCGGGCGTTCAGTTTCGTTCCAAACGCGAGCCGAAATCGACGGCCGTGATTGGATACCAGGCCGACATTGGCCAGAATTACTGGGGCGCGTTGTACGATGAACATCGCCGCAGAAAGGTCCTGGCGAAACCGACGGCGGAACAGGACAAGATTTTCAAGAAGAACGGTTGGAACAGCTACGTGATTCGCGCGGTCGGCCCTCGAGTTGTTTTGAAGATCAACGGCGAGACGACAGTGGATTACACCGAAGCAGACGACTCGATTGCCCGTACGGGAATTATTGCGTTGCAGGTGCACAGTGGGCCGGCGATGCGGATTGACTTTCGCAAGATAAGAATTCGCAACTTGAGTGAGTGATGACCGGGCGGTTGCCCCAAGACCGACGGCGATGACACGCAATTCAGGATGGACAAGCCCTTCGATGCCGCGACCGATTCAAACCCGCGGGCAGGCTCTGAGCTTTCTCCTCAGCCGTATCGACTACGAGCGAACGGCCGTCGTGTGCTTCAAGCTGGACCGCATGCAGCAATTGCTGGAGCGGCTGGAAAATCCACAACAGCAACTTCCGGCAGTCCACATTGCCGGCACGAAGGGAAAAGGATCGACGGCGGTGATGGTGGCGGAAATGCTGTCGGCCGCCGGATACCGCTGCGGATTGTTCACGTCACCTCACATTCACGATTTCGAAGAGCGAATGCGGGTGGACGGCGCCACGCCGACGGAGCAGGAACTTGTCGAAGTGACCAACCGCATAATTGAGGCGGTTGCCGCGATGGACCAGTTGCCCGAAGGGATGCAGCCGACGTATTTTGAAATTGCCACTGCGATGGCCTGGTTGTTTTTTGCTCTGCGTCAGGTGGACGTGGTGGTACTCGAGGTGGGACTGGGCGGCAGGCTCGATGCGACCAATCTCTGTTCTCCGTTGGTTACGGTGATCACCAACATCAGCCTGGATCACACGGCCGTGCTGGGAACGACGTTGGCCAGCATTGCCGGTGAAAAGGCGGGAATCGTTAAGCCGAACGTGCCTGTTGTTAGTGGCGTCGGCGCGCCGGAAGCACGTGCCGTCGTGCACGATGTTTGCTCCACGCAGAATGTTCCCCTGTACGAATTGGGGCGGGACATCGAACTCAGGGGCCGGGAGGTTCTCTCGGCAGGAAAATCGAAAGGTGGAACCGAAACGGTTTTACGCCGCGGACAACGGCTGAAAATTCAAACACCGTGGCGAACGTGGTCTGGGGTGGATTTGCCGCTTGCGGGTGAACACCAGGCACAGAACGCAGCGATCGCGATCGCGGTGATCGATCTGCTCAACGAACGCGGACGTTCTGTTTCAATGGAGGCGGCTCGGAGCGGCCTGACCCGTCTCTCGTGGCCGTTACGAATTGAAGTTCTCCGCGACCAACCGACGGTCCTGGTCGATGCGGCTCACAACGTGGCTTCGGCGACTGCGTTGATCCAAACACTGGAAGCAGAATTCCCCGCAGAGCGGAGCGTGCTGGTGTTTGCTGCGACCCGCGACAAGGACTTTGGCGGAATGCTCCAGCAGTTGCATCACCGATTTGAGACGATCATATTGACCACCTATACCAACAATCCACGCGGAGTTCCCGTCGAGCAACTGGCGACCATTGTACGGGAGCGGTGCGGACGGAATGCCCTGTTGGCCGCCGACCCGCAAACCGCATGGGACTTGGCGTTGTCGTCGGCAATGCCAAACGATTTGATCTGTGTCACCGGATCGTTTTATCTGGCTGCGGAAATGCGAGAGATGATTCGCAAAAAAGAAGCCCCCGCGACGGTGACACCGTAGCGAGGGCAATTTGGTTCTGATGCAACCGCGTCAGTGAGTCGGATTTGTGAACGTCAGACAATCATCCGCCCCTCATGGGCGATTACATTCCGGGGTAGCCGCCCCCTTGACGTCGCAGACTATTGCCGCCCCTCTTGCTGGATCGTCCCTTTTTCGTCTTCTGGGCGCTAGCCGCCGCTCCCTGTTGGTACATGGCTCCGATCCCAGTTAAATCCGATCCGGGTTCCCCGGGGCCTGCGCCGGCGCCGTCCTGTTTGATCGAATCGAAATCCTCTTGCTCATCCTCATAATCCTTCTTGGTCACTCTGTACGAACCGAGCATGGAGACCGGATCGAACGCCACAAGTTTACCGGCCGCGTTGACCAGCAGGGCCTGTTCGGCAACGCCAAGTCCGGTTCGCAGCTTGTCCTTCGGCAGTTTCAAATCCGGGTGATCATTCGGGTTAATCGAATTCGGCTTGACTGAGATATCGACCAGCACATCTTCCGACTTAAAATCGACTTCGTGGTCTTCCAGAAATTGTCCTGCTGCTGGATCGACAACATCGGCTCCTGTCCGACTGCCGACGAATGCTCCGAAGAGAATCTTGAGTCGCTTGTTGATCGTCGTTCCATACTCGTTCGACCATTGGAAGACGTCGAATGTGGCGCTGGGCTGATTCGATCCCTTGGCGTTTTCGACTCTCGTCACGTAGTAGTTGACGTCGTTGGGTACCGAGACCGCTGCTGTCGGCTGGCTGAAAGGGGTTGTGAGAAATCGTTCTTTGGTGATTTCCGGATTGATAACCGACTGCTGCGGGGCATTAAAGTTGGGGTTGGCCATTACGAGCTGCACCCGGTACTGGTAAGACGTACCCGGTTTGACGTCGAAGTCGAAATAGCGAAACAGCAACAGTCGGCCGGCCGCGGTTTGGTTTCGCATAATCTGAGCGACAATTTCCTGCTTCGCCTGTTCGGGGTTGTCCCGGTCCATGCTATTGGCAATATCACCAATCATGTTCTGAGCTGGCTGAGACCGCATGCTGCCGCCTCCCCCCATTCCCATGCCCATGCCCATTCCCATGCCGAAATCCCGGCTCCCGCCTTGCAGGTCCGAAAACCCTTTCTTCTGCTGTTCTTTCAGAGCGCCGGCATCTTCCATCTGCCGTTCGATGATCTTTTCGTAAATCTCCATCTGGCGGTCTCGCTGGCTCGGACTTAAAACGTAATTGTCCAGCTTAGGATGGCTGACTTCTTCCTTCATCCAGTTGTAAACCACACGCGATGGGAGCGACATGGTGAGAACGGGGTCGGTGAGTGAAAGCTCGATCAGGGGTGGATCCCAGCCGGCCGAGTCGCGGAGCATTTCTTTGGCGGCGCGGATATCGACGGGTGCCCACTCGTCCCAAGCGTCCTTTGCACCGACCGGCTTCGACCGCCGTTCGAGATGAAAATCCCAGTAATCAACCATCGCCATCGCTTCACGGTGCGTTAGATGCAGGGCATCTTTGACCCGCTCAATTTGCCGCAACAACGGGACAATTCCTCGCACTGCCACAAATCGAACGGCGTCCGCTTCGGTTCCACCACCACCCATTCCGCCACCCATACCTGGCCCCATTCCGGGGTTCATCCCGGGTCCCATTCCAAGTGTGGAACCTGAGTTCATCGGCACGCCAGCCGTTGCGCCGGGATACCCTGCTCCCGGCCCGCCGATGTCGCCGCCGGCGCCTTTCAGCGTTCTCCTGCCGCTAGGTGCTTCGGCCGGACCTGACTCTTCGTTTGGCAGCACCCCTTGTGTGGTGGGATTCTTTTCAATCAACGCCCTTCCGGCAGTCGCGATCAGTGCTTCGACGGTGTGCAACTCAGGCTGACTGGACGGCTCTGATGAGCGAATACTCGATTCAAGCAATGGGGTCGGATAATAGTACTTGATTTTTTCCTCATCGACTCGTTTGGCACGTAACTCGAGGTCTCTGGTCAGCAGTTGCAAGACCTGATCCTGCTTCAAGCCCGTTGCGACGGAATAGAGGCCCTTCTGGGCATCTTCGGAGTCGGCCCACGTTTTGCCTGCGATGGCCTGTTTCGCGCCATCGACGTCAGCGGTGAGTTGCTCGGGCGTTTTCTTGTACGTCGACCAACTGGTGGTCAACAGTGCGAAAAGCAGCATCAATCCAAGCAGTCCGGCGACCAGCTTTTCGCCGTGATTGATTGCCACCTGTTTGTAATCTGCCGATTTCAATTTCGCGATGAGATTTTTCATGACTCACTCCGTATGAACTTGTGCGGTCAACTGTTTCTTGCACCCGGCCCTGGTCGTCCAGCAATCGATTCGCCGTAACGTCAATCCGGTGATCTCTTATTCCGGCTGCTTCTGTTCGGGCTGAGTGGTTGCAGGTTTTGCAGCCTCGCTTGCCGGCGTTGTTTCCGGCGTGGGGGCTGCTTTTTCGTTGGTATTGGGTAATGGTGTCGCATTTGTCGAAGGTGTTCCTGCCGGGGTGCCGTTCGCGGGGATGTTTTCCGGTGATGTCCCCGGCACGGCGGGTTCTTCAGTTGTCTTGGCATCGGGATTCGTACCGACGCCGTTGGCCGATGCGGCGTCACCGGTCGGTGGCACTGCCGTAGCTGGATCGGTCGCGGTTGCTCCGGATGGATCGTTCCCGGCGATGGCGGATTCATCGACCGCCGGCGGTTGGAACAGCGTCAATTTGCCGGCAATGGCAACCTGAACGAGGCTCGTCTTTTGCATGGCTGCTATCAACATTTGTGAAAACAGGGCCGCTTTCTCCTGTAGGACTCCGCCCCGATTTCCTGTGCCGATCCCGCCCGTGCGACCCATCGGCCCCATGCCTCCCATGGGAATACTTCCCCCTCCGGAATTACGGCCACCGGCGGCACCGGACTGTCGGCGACCGCCGGGAACTTGCATGTTTCTGCCCATGCCCATGCCCATGCCCCGCATTCCCGCTCCGCCGCCCGCATTTTGATTGCGACCACCGACGGCAGCGAATTGATCGGGATTCTGAATTGTCTGCTGCACGCGCACAATTTCCACAGGCCAATCGAGACTGGCAAGATGGACCATCAAATCGGGTAGCTTGCTGTGATCCATGATCACTTCCATATAGAAACCGCGTGTCTTAAACGGCGCTCCCTCTTCGTCGTCGATGTATCGACGTTTCGCTTTGCCCTGCGCGCCACGGTTACCCATCGCTCCCACGCCAAACGCGCCCGTATTGCCAGCCATCTTATCTGGCCCTTTCTCCCCGGAACCGGAACCGGGACCGGAAGTACCGCCGCTTTTGTCGTCATCGGAACCAAACACGTCCGTTGGGTCAAAGCTGGCACCTCCGCCGCCCTGCCCCCCCATGCCGCCCCTCTTCTGTCCGAAGCCGGATCCACCGTCCATGGCCTGCATATCGGGCATTGTCATTCCGGGTCCAATCCCAGGCGCGCTCGTCGTACCGGTGGTTTCGCCTTCCTTCGCTGACTTCGCGGTGCCGCCACGCAAAACGATGAGGGTGATTTCCTTGACGGGAGCCTGCAAAATGTTGCCGTAGCCACGATTGGTATCGGCCACTGCACCTAACAGGGCACGTAACAACCACAGGTCTTCCTGAACATCCCACATCGTCTTGGAATCGGGAGGCGAGTCACCCCATTCTCCCTTCATGACTTGTGGTGTAAACGTACTCAGATCGAAAGCCACTTTTCCAATGGGGTTTGTCACACTCGGTGCTTCGACGATCTTGGGGATATCATACAATTGGTCGAAGTATTCGTCGCGGTAAATGTAGCGGAGACCTTTATCAATGTCACCTTGGTAGGTCATCTGCTGCATCTCATCGTGAATGCTTGCCGGCCATTGCTGCACCGCGCGCTGAGTGTCCCACAGGTACTTGTTGTACTCGATGTTGTTCTTCTCCAGCGTCAGGTTGACTGTTTGCACCGCTTGGCCGTACGACGAATTTGGCGAGTTGGTCGGCGGCACGCTGTCAAAGGCATCGTTGGCGGCCGTTGTTGCCTCTTCGGTTTCGCCCTGGACATTCCCGGCAGCGATCCACCAACCGGTGGTCGGCACGATCATCGCCGCGACGAATACAATCCAGTACTTTTGCGCGAGAATGGGTTGCAGCTTATCCATGATATCGTCCTTCTTGCCGACCGAATGTTCTCAATAATTTCGCCCCTCGCAATGGAAATTGCGAGGCAATTTCAGTTTTCTGTCGTTGCGCCTGTCGCCGATGGCCGGTGCAATTCAACGTATGCCTTAAAGTCGTCATCGGTGAAAACCAGATCTGTGATCGCCTGTCTGGCGGATTCAAAGGTTGTGTCCGCTTTCTGCTCGAACAAAATGTGCAATCTGTAGAACAGCTGCATTTGATCCTGCGGCAATTGTCGCCAGACAAATTGGATGGTGAAATCGAACTTGTTGATCTCTTGGGCCTCGGATTTCTTTTCCGGCTCGGGCAAATCCCCAGGACCAACCGGCAGGCCGTTATTCCCACCACCCCCGGAAATGCCTTCGACACCCGGCATCGGAGACCTACCTGCAGTAAGTCCGTTTCCCGGACCTTCGGCACCTGGACCTCCAGCCCCCGGATAACCTGAACCACCCCCACCGGGGTACGGCATTCCAGCGCCGCCTCCGGGCTGACCGATACCCCCACCAAAGCTTTGGCCGTTTGCCTGCCCGGAGGGATCGTAGATCACTCGCACCGCTGCGCCTGGGCGGGTAACCGTCGCATGCGTGATGCCCATCAACCGTATCGGAATCTCTCGCCGCGTTCCTTCGTGCTGCATGGTCCACTGCTGCAAATTATGCAGCAGAGTCTGCTGGACAAACTGCGACTTGTATCGCGGATTGGAATTGTAATGCGTCCCCTCGATGTTGATGACGAGTCCCGCCCCGGTCGGTGGCTTGGCTCTGTCCATCAGGTTCATTTCATCCAGCGCAATCGTATTTGTCTTCAGGCCGTCAAACCATGTCGATAAGTCATCGACATTTTCAGCGGTAATGCTGTTGATGACGACCTGCTTGCGCAGCTTGATGGGAATCTGATCGAGATCTCCCTGTTCGCGGGGAACGCTCTCGTCGATGGCGCGGTAAAGATCGGGCCAGAAACCGCGCGATTCCAATGGCTGAACCAGTGCCTTCCCTTTGGCAATCGTCTCTTTATAGGTACCGGTCGCGGTGTCGTAGACCCCCTTATCGCTGGATACCTGCGCTTTCAGTAGTTCGTTCCCTTCAATCGCCGCATTAAACTCCGGGTTCTTGACGACGCCCAACGCGCGACCATTCATGCCGGCAGAGATTGAGAATACCAGCAGCGCTGCAGCCGAGGCGGCCACCGCCCACGGTTTCTTGCTGCGAATTTTGCGGGCAACGGCGATTTCCGGAGGCAACAGCGTCGTGCGAATCGGGGCAAGATCCAGTTGCTGAAGAGCCAGGCCGTACGGAACGGCAAAGCTGAGGATGTTTTCTTCAAACAACGGCGCGTTCAACACGGTGTCGCCAACTGCCGCCTGAAACGAATCGATTCGCTCGACCGGATACTGCAGATTCTGCTGCAGGAACTTCTGCAGGCCGGCGAGTTTGAAGCCGTTGCCACAGCCGACGATTTTGTCGATCTTCGCGTCGCGGTTCACGCTGGAGAAATAGCCGATCGACCGTTGGATTTCGGCGACGTAATCGTTGAAGACAGGTCGCAGCGCCTGAAAGACGGCCCGAGGATCGTCCGACTTTGTCGCGTTGCATTTGAGATGCTCGGCCTTCGCAAAGGTCAACTTCATCTCTTTGGTCAACGCCCGCGTGAAGTGATTGCCTCCGATGGGCAGATTGCGAATCCAGATCTTCTCGCCGTTGGAAACCAACAACGTTGTATTGTCGGCCCCCATGTCGAGGATGATGCTGTAGGCCTCGGCCGCCTCGAAGTTCGTTTCGCTACGCAGGCCCAACTGGTCGTAGGAAAGCAGGCTGTACAAAGCCAGCGGGGCAATTTGAATGAGATCGACTTCGACCTTGGCATCGAGGAACGGCTTGAGATACTGAGACACCTGCTCGCGCTTCATGGCAAACAGGCCAACCTCTGCGCCTAACAGATATCCGCTTTCTTCCTGGCCTCCGCCGAGCACCTGGAAATCCCAATGGACATCTTCCAGCGCAAAGGGGATTTGTTGTCGCGCTTCGTATTTAACGATCTCGGCAACTTTGCCACTTTCGACCGGCGGCAGCTGAATGAAACGCGTGAGCGCCGACTGCCCGGGGACGCTGATGGCGACCGCATCTCCGCTGACATCGTTTCTCGACAGGAACGTCTCGAGCGCCTTCGGGATCAACTCTTCGGGAATGGCATCCGGCTGACTGAGCAACTTAGGATGCGGCACGTAATCGAAAGCGACGGCAAGAACTTGTCCTGCTGCCTCAGCGTACCGCAAACGGACCGCCTTCAAGCCGGCCTGACCGATATCGATTCCCCAAACTGCACGGGACTCAGCCATTTCAAAACGCCTCCTGGGATTGCTCCCAAAGAATACATTCTCGATGCCGCCAACGCAGCATCATCGTTCACCGCAATATTTTTTCACCGGTTGGAAAACTGGGTCGAAAAACAAATCGCGCGAAAAACTGTTTTCAAATTCAGTTCAATTATTTCAGACTGGCAATACCGAGAAGTGAAATGCCTCGCAAATCGTCACTTTCACCCAACACGATCGAAAGCGATAACCAACGGTTTGACAGCCCGAAGACTGTTCTCGTTCCGATTGCAATCACCCGTTTTCGAAGCTTCGATTCGCAAACGCCTAACTTTAGACTATCACGGATGTTCCACTTTCGTCAAACGGATTCGACCCAGAAGAATGATGGTGAACATAAATACGGATAGTTGAACGGTGTTGAATCCGTTCCAACCATCGCCGTTTTTGACGTTCGCCGGTCGAACGCAGTTCCCAAAAACTGAGGATTTTTGTTGCGAAATCTCACTCTTTGTGCCCCTCCGCGCCAAACTTGACCACTGAAACTCCCCCAATCCGACCAGAAATTCTCTTGCCCTGTTGACTCCGTTATGACCGCTGAAGGCGTTAGACTGTATTCGGCAATAATGCCGCGCAAGTTGCGTGCGGAAAATTGAGTATTTTGCAGCTCCAATTGTGAACGTCGCGTCTCAAAGCCCCCGGGCTGCGGTCCTGGGGATCGACGGTGTCTGCAGCGTCACCACAGAATAAGAACATAGCATCGCCATGAGATATGATGACCTCATCGTCTTGATTCCCAGCCACAGTTTGGAAGATTTTCCGACGGAACTGGGGGAAAAGGACGCGGCCGGACTTCTGAACGCGTTTGCAGTGGCCTGGCATCCGCTACTTTTGGCCGAAGCCCAGGCGATGCCGCAGTGGCATCGGGCCGATGAACCGCCCGAGGAAATGGCCGACCGATTAGTTTTCGCGCCGTCGGCGTGCGACGAGTGGCTTCCCGGCGGCTGGGTGGAACACGCGCGGCTGCAAGGCGCCGTTGTCGTTGCTGGCACGTCTGATCGTGCGGAAATGGTCGAGGCGGCCACCGCACCACTCCGCCCGACGGATGACGAAACCCCAACAGAAAATAAAACAGAGACCGACGCGTCAGACAACGACCCGTCAGAAACCAACACGGAAACGACACCGCAGCGCATCAACTGGAAGTTCGACGTCGATCCCGATCTGGTTGCCGACTTTCTCGCATTGGGTAGCTGCTACCTGCAGGTGGAACTGCTGACGCGGCACATGCACCATTTCAGCAACCTCGATGAAGTCCACCTGCAGCGCGAAGCGGTGGCCGCTGCCGAAGCCGCCATCGCCGACGACCACGAGGCGTGCCGCACCCACTTGCGTATTTGCTTCGAGGCGTTGTTGGAAGCGCGAGAACGTTTTTATCCGGTCGATTGCTACCTCCTCGATCTCTGCCTGTTGATTCCACGACTGGCCGACGAACACTTGGAAAAAACGATCGCCAACGGGCGGCCGATCAGCCTGTTGCTTTCGGGCCAGGATCTGGACGAAATTGCTACCGCGAAACCCGAGATTGTGGAATCGCTTCGCAAAGCCTGGGAAGACGGTCAAGTGGATGTGGTCGGCGGCGAACTGCGGGAAGCGCCGACGCCACTGCTGCCAATCGAATCGGTGTTGTCGGAGTTTCGCCGCGGACACCAGTTGTTCAATCAGCATCTCGGCCGAACGCCGACGACATGGGGCCGCCGCAATTACGGCTTCTCGACGCAAATCCCGCAGATCATTACGCAATTCGGATATCACTCCGCGCTGCATTTCGCACTCGACGACGGCATTTATCCCGACGCAGAACAAAGCAAGATTCGCTGGGAAGGATGTAACGGCACGTCGGTCGATGCCATTTCCCGCATTCCGCTGGCTGGCGACAGTGCTGTGAGTTTCCTGCGATTCGCTCAACGCATGGCCGAGTCGATGGAAGAAGATCAGGTCGCTTCGGTCATCTTCGCGCGCTGGCCGGAGTTGACGACTCCCTGGAACGAAGACTTTCGCCGCATCGAAAAGTACGCCCCCTGTTTGGGCCGGGCGGTGACGCTCAACGGCTTCTTCGAGCAGACAGACAACCCGGGTCGACTCTCGTCTTACGATGCGCACGAATATCTTTCGCCGTTTCTGGTGCAGATGGTTGCCCGCCGCGAAGAGAATCCGATCGGTCGTTTCGTTGACATCCATGAGCGACGAACGCAATTCGACACAGCGTGCTGGTACGCGGCAGCCGCCCGAATCCTGTGCGGTCAATCGCCCGAAGCGGAGGACGATTGCAGTCGAGAAGATTGCATTGAAGATGCCAGTTCCGATCCGACGGCGGCTGACATCGAAAAAGCAAACACACTCATCGACGAATTTGCCCCGCAAGCGGCGCAGGAACTGGCAGAAGTTATCACCGCAGGGGGCGAAGAGGCGGACGGTTTTCTCGTTCTCAATTCGCTGTCGTTTGCACGCGACGTTTCCGTGGAACTGCCCGGCATGGAAACCGCGCCGCAAACGAACGATCTCGTCAAGGCGGCACAATTCGACTCCGAACGCAAGTTCGCAACCGTCAGCCTGCCGCCATCGGGTTTCGCCTGGATTCCGGCAACGGCATCAACCGCGGCCGAAAGTCCACGCGGCAGTAGCCCGACCGCCGAAGAGAACGTACTGCGAAACGAATTCTTCGAGGTGCACATCAACGAGGCAACCGGCGGAATTCGCACGATAAAAGGATACGGTCGCTCGCCGAACCGGCTGAGCCAATTGTTGGCGTTTCGATTCCCGCGCGAACGGCTCATTCGCACGGGCGATGAAGACCATGTGACAGAGGACAAAACGTATTACTCCGCCATGCGGTGCCTCTCGTCGAAGATTACCTGCGACGGACCGTCTCTCGGGGAAATCGTCACCACCGGCGACATTGTCGATCAGCAAAACGAGACGCGGCTCGCAGGCTACCAGCAAACATTTCGCGTCTGGCGGGGACGGCGGATTGTGGAAATCGATATCGAACTCGATGTCGATCGAATGCCGGAAGGCGATCCGTGGACAAACTATTTCACATCCCGATTTGCCTGGAACGATAGCGCAGCAGCATTGACCCGCGCGGTGCAGTCGGGGGCACACGGAATTCAGGGCGAGCGGTTCGAAGGTCCGCATTACCTGGAGATTGCCGACGAAGCCCATCGGACAACAATACTCAACTGCGGCCTGCCGTTTCACCGCACGACCGGGATGCGAATGGTCGATAGCCTGCTGATTACTGCAGGTGAAACCAAGCGACATTTTCGGTTCGTGATTGCCGTCGATGCCGATTACCCGATGCAGGCGGCATCGGATGCAACAACGCCGGCTGCCGTCGTCCGCACGACAAAACGACCCCGCAGCGGATCGTCCGGATGGTTCTTTCGACTGAACGCTCGCAACGTTCAAATTCAGCGCATTCTCGGTTGTAGCGGTAAGACGGACGGCGAAGCCGCCACGTGGGAACAGCACGACCAACCTCCCGCTGCGGACGGAAAAGGTTTTGCGTTGCGACTGATTGAGACGGAAGGCCGATCACGGCAGGTCAAACTGACCTGCTTCAAAACGCCCGTTTCTGCCAGGCTGCGGAATTTCCTGGGCCGCCCATTGAACGAGTTAACAATCGAAGGCGACGCGGTGATCATCGACATGGCCGGCCACGAAATCGCCGACGTTGAGTTGCGTTTTTGAAGAAAACAGACAGGCATGATTGTTACGATTGACGGACCGGCTGGTTCCGGTAAAAGCACGGCGGCGAAGGGGCTGGCGGCCCGGCTTGGATTTCGCTTTCTCGATACCGGCGCGCTCTATCGGGTTGCCGCTCTCGAATGCCTGCGGGCAGGAGTCGAAGCGAACGACGAAGCGGCCGCGGTTCGCATTGCCGAGGCGCTTGATGTGCGTTTCGACGGGGATCGCGTCTATTCCGCTGGAACAGAAGTAACCGCAGAAATTCGTACCCCGGCGGTCACCGAAGCAGCCTCGATTGTCGCGCGGCATGCCGACGTTCGGCAGGCGATGGATCGGCGACAGCGAGAGCTTGCGGTCGGCCAGAACATTGTCACCGAAGGTCGCGACCAGGGAACCGTCGTGTTCCCTGGCGCCCAATGCAAGTTCTTTCTGGTGGCCGACACGGAAGAACGGGCCGCACGTCGAAAGCTCGAAATGGAACGCCAGGGCCAATCGATTGCGTTGGACGAACTGACCGTCCAAATTGAAGATCGCGACCGCCGCGATGCCGGCCGCTCTGTCGCCCCTTTGAAGGCGGCCGACGACGCCATTAATGTCGAAACCTCGCGGCTGAATGCCAACGAGGTTATCGATCTTTTGGAGCGAACGGTTCGCGAAAGACTCGCGGTCAGCTCCGGTTGAGGGAAGCCCGACTGAAGGGTAATCGCAGCAGAAAAAAGCCCTCACCCCAACCCTCTCCCAGAGGGAGAGGGTGTTTACGAAACTGATTCCAGCACTTCAATATCAGCTATTAGTACTTCAGGCTCAATTGAAGATAGAACCGGTTATCGAACAGGTCCCGCCGTCCCATGACCGGGAATTCATACGCTGCAGCAGCCGTCAGATCGTCGGTCAGTTTAACGGTTGCCCCTGCGGCCAGCGTGGCGAAGTCGTTGCCGGTCACGTTGTTGGCACCGAGGTTAATCCAGTCGCCGCCTTCCTGATTAACGGCCAACGCGTTCCCGCTGTCGGTGTAATTGATACCGTTGAATTCAAACACAGCATACCAACGGTCGGAGAGTTGGCGATCAGGGCGATTGCGCCACACTGGGTAACTTGGCATAATTGGAGCATTGGTGTTTTCACCGCTTGCTGTGGAGAAGCAAGGGTGTTGTGAAATGCTATATACTCCGGAGCCTATGTGATGTCCCAGACGAAGTCTGCAAGGATTCAAGATCACTTCG
>Ga0114993_10001783_pt1 | contig 24527 bp, 19 predicted proteins | sample ArcticOcean_MG_C_FD_87042 | JGI IMG/M metagenome (GOLD analysis project Ga0114993, IMG submission 87042) | Marine microbial communities from western Arctic Ocean - ArcticOcean_MG_CB2_150 | ecosystem: Environmental > Aquatic > Marine > Oceanic | place: Arctic Ocean: Canada Basin | collected...
ATTGTTCGAGTGCTTCGAGAATCAGTGGAGTGTTGTAGGCAAAGAGGCCGATGCAACCGGCGATGTCATCATGACGCGACAGGATGTCCTCGACATTGGCCTTTCCCTTGGCCATATCGAACTGGTCGGTGAGGGTCGCAACCACTTCGAAGCCGTTGCCCGCAATCTTCTTACCTGGCTTGTCGTAGCGGCTGGAATCCCATTCACGACCGAGGATCTGGTCGATCACACCCTGGCGGCGCAGTCTTGCGTTGTCCTGTTCGAGTCGGCCGACGAAGATGGCCACCTTGCCGCCGTTGGGCAGTGCTTCCTCGACCAGTTCGCCGCACATCCTTCCCGCTTCATAATTGTCGACTCCAACGAAACAGATCCGTTTGGAATCGGGGGCATCGGAGTCGTGGGTGATCAGCAGCGTCTGCTCGGCGATACGATCGAGGAAGGGAGTCTGATTGACCGGATCGATGGGGCTGACGGCGATACCGTCGACACCTTTGACCATCAAGTCCTCGATGATTCGCTTTTGATCCGCCAGTCCATCGGGGGGCATGTGGAAGGTGGCATAGACCCCGATCTCGGATGCGGAATCTTGGACACCCTTGCCTGCCAGGACCCAGAAGTCGGCGACTCCGTTGGTGACGAATGCGAGCCTGGGCGCGGCATTGGCGTCCGGTGGAACCACCGACCCTTTGAAGGAATATGCGAGGTAGCCGATCAGGGCCAGTGCGATGATGATTGCGACAGTATTTCTCATGGGATCCTCCTCTAATCGAGATCAGGGCAGGCAGACGCCGCCATTGACGTGGATGTTCTGTCCCGTGATGAAGCTCGCCGCTTCACTCGCCAGGAAAACCGCTGCTCCACCGACATCGGCGGGAACCCCCCACCGTTGCATCGGAATCACATCGAAGTAACCTTGCTTCTCTTCTTCAGGATCATTTTCGTGCCGCTCGACTGGAATCCAGCCGGGCGAGATGGCGTTGACGGTGATGCCGTCGGGGGCCAGTTCATTGGCCATGCTGCGGGTCCAGCCCAATTGCCCACCTTTTGCGGCGACATAGGCGCTGAATGGCGACAGGCCACGAGTGAAGACCTCACTGGCGATGTTGATGATCCTTCCAGACTTCTGCTTTCTCATGTGGGGAATGGTGGCACGTGCGAGCAGGAAGGGACTCTTGATGAAGAAATCAATCATCGACTGGTAGAATTCCCAATCGTACTCCTCGATCGGCATCAGAGGTTGCGCTGGGGTGGCATTGATGACGACGATGTCGATGGGTCCAAGGGTCTCACTCACTTCGGCGGTGAGTCGATTTACATCGGCTTCGTCGGTGACATCTCCGCGGAACAGCGCTCCTTCATGACCCGCATCGCGGAATCCCGCAAGGGTCTCCTCGGCACGCTCGACATTGTTGTGGTAGTTGATGGCCACTCGAGCTCCGGCAGCACCGAAGGTGTGTGCCATCGCCTTGCCCAGTCCGGTGCTGGAACCTGTGATGAGAACGGTACGACCCGACAGCGAAAATTGATCTGACATCTGTGATCTCCTGAGGGTTTCTTGCGAATTCATGACCTGCGAAAAGTGTTCCTCGATGACCCGAGATATCGGTTGAAGGGTCGAAGTTTCGGATCATCGACACTACCGAGGCGCCGCTGGCACTGGTGGTCGGAACCTGTCACAGATGCATGACCCCCATTTCAGCAGTTCCCCGAGTATGGCCTACATCTTCGACTATTCCGAGTGTGAGGTCTCCGTATCTCCTCCCTCCTTCCCGCTGTGGCGCTGGGGAGAGTCGATCGGGTTCCGGTTCGCTTCGAGAGCGAACCACGGGGCGCTCCGGAGAAGCAAGAATCGCTTCCGAGGGGTTTCTCAGTCTCTCTGCGGCCCATTCCTGGAAAATCTGGTCGATTCGGGTCCATCTTGCTGAGGGTTCCGGATTCATCGGTAATGGGAGTGGCGAATTGTCCCGAAAGGACCGGTCAACTAGATGAAAATCGCAATTATTGGAGGCAGTACCGCTGGGCTGGCTACCGGGCTCAGATTGAGCCAGGGTGGCCATGATGTCTCGATCCATGAACGAAGATCGACCGGTCGTGTCGGTGGTTTTGGCATGCTCCTGACCCCCTCGGTTCGTCACGGCCTGATGTCCCTGGGATTGGCTGTAGATCGACTGGGTAGTCCTGTCGATCAGTTCGAGATCCGCGATGAGAAGAACCAGTCGATCGTCTGCAGAGATCTTCAGCAGACGACGGGAGTGGAGAGATCTGAACTTCAAAACCTACTCACCTCTGCGTTGGATCCACAACTGCTGCACCAAGGGGATTCCTTTTGCCATTTTGAATCGTCCGTCGATGGTCTGGCGAATGCCGCGATCTTCGAGGATGGTAGCCGGGTCGAGGCAGATCTCTTTATCGGCGCCGATGGGGTCCGCTCACGGGTTCGCCAGCAGTGGAACCCCGGTCCTGATCTTCGTTCGGTGGAAAGTGTCGATCTGGTCGGCAGCTATCACGGTGAAGTTCCAGAGGAGTTGCTGGGTCGGGCCCTGAAAATCATCCCTCAGGAGGGTGGACTGGCCATCGGAATGGTACCGACTTCGGATCGTTCAGTGGTCTGGTACATCCAGTGCGATCCTCGACGCTGGCCGCAATGTCTCACCGGTTCGGAAGAGCGCGCTCGCTGGTTGGAAGCACTGGTGGGTCAGTTTCCTGATCCGGTAACACAAATCATCCTGGGCTCTGACCTGGGCAATGTTCACCTGTGGAGAACCACTGACCGGGATTTACCGGAGACATTCCATCGTGGTAATGTGCTGCTGATCGGCGATGCGGCCCATCCACTGCTGACCTTCACCAGCCAGGGCACTGGATCCGCCATCGAGGATGCCCTCGCCATCGGCAGTCTTCTCGATCAGAATGGCGACGCTGACATCGATTCGGATCATCTTCCGGGGATTCTCGGGGAGTTTTCCAGGATGAGGAAGCCGATCCTGAAGGCACGACTCTACATGGGCCGTCGGATGCAAACCCAGTTTCTGAGGCATTCCTCTGATCGGCAACAGTTGGTTCCCATCTGCTCCTGAGCGGCCCACAACATCCGGGAGGATCATCGTTGAACTCCGAGAAATCTCCAGCGAGGTTCTCTTCCGATGAAGTGAATCGACCGCTGCTACGCCAGCGAGCTTTCAACCTCCGTTGGGCTGAGGTGGATTCCGATGTCATCCCGCTGACAGCGGCGGACCCCGACTTCCCAGTGGCTCCGCAGATCATCGACGCGGTGACCTCCTATGTCTCCGATGGATTGCTGGGATATGGGCCCCCGAGGGGTCTGGTGGAATTCCGCGAGGCGGTCTCCTCGATGCTAGAGGAACGTGGCGTTCCAGCTCATCCGGATCAGGTTCTGGCCACTGACGGTGCGGCGGCGGCACTGTGGGCCGCCTGTCGAGCGGTACTCTCTCCAGGGGACGAGGCGATCACATTTGACCCCGTCGATTTTCTGCTGCCTCATTGTTCCGAGCAGGCGGGAGCGGAGGTGTTGCGCTGTCCACTCCAGCCCGGTACGGGAGCGCTTCCCGATGGAGTTCTGGAGCAACGGATCGGACCTCGAACCCGGGCGATCCTGATCTGTAATCCACACAATCCGACCGGCAGGGTTCTTCGCCGGGAGGAATTGCAGAGGATCGCCTCCCTCGCCGTGAAACACGATCTGCTGATCATCAGTGATGAGGTCTGGAGCGACATCATCCTTGGTGATGTTCCGATGGTCAGTATCGGCTCACTCGGTGACGAAGTGGCACGAAGGACCATCACGGTCTCCGGGTTCAGCAAGACCTATGGTCTCGCAGGGTTCCGCATCGGCTTCATTCACTGTGGCAGCAACACCCTGGCGGATCAGGTGCTGGAGGCCTCGGGTGCCCTCCGAACCACCTTTGGAGCATCCGTGGTCTCACAGGTCGCCGCACAGGCCGCGATGCGAGAGTGCCAGGAGTGGCGAGTGGGATTTCTCCATCATCTCAGAAAGATGAGTCAGATCGGGGCCTCCAGGCTCGATGCCCTGGACGGTTTTCGTTGTCCTGAACCGGAGGGGACCTATCTGTTGTTTCCCGAGATCCGAGCGACTGGGATGAGCGAAACGGAGTTGGCCGGGCAGCTGGAGACGAAGGCGCGCGTCGCTGTGGTGCCGGGAGAGGAACGCTGGTTCGGTGCCGGAGCGAGAGGACATATACGCCTCTCCTTTGCCACCAGTGAGGAGATTCTGGACGAGGCACTGACTCGAATCGAGCGGTGGAGCGAGGCTCGCTGAGGCTCATTGCTTTTGAGGAAGATTCAGTTGGTCGATCCTGGCTGAATTGATCAGGTGACTGCGGGGACCGACATGGTATTCATGACAGGTGGTGCATCCGGATTGAACCTGCTGCCCATGACACTCGGTGCAGGTATTTCTGGAGATCGACTTCCAGTCGTTGCTCAGGTGTGGATCGATGGCCATTTCGTGACAACTGAGGCAAGTCGCACTGGACCCTGACAGAACATGTGGACCGTGTGAAAAGTGTGTCGCCTGTGGGTACGATGGAGGGCGCATCGATTCTGGAGACCAGCGGACCTTCGGTTCATCGTGCTGGACTCCGACGTGACAAGTTGCGCAGTTCCCCGCTGCCAGTGGCCCGAACACTTGCTGGAAGATCGACTCCGAATCGGGGTCCTTGCCGCCGGACTTCGCCTCCAGAGTGGCCCACTCCTGGATGAACCGATCGGCATGTTCTACTGGTCGGTAGCGAATTGAAGGCGCATCGAAGTACCAGCCACCGGCATTAGCCCACTTGTCTGGATCGATGGCGGAGATGGTTCCCCCACTCCTGGTAATACTGGATTCGTCTCGATCCGTTACGGCCAGACCTACAGGGGGGCTCTCCTCCAGCAGCAGATCATCATCATCTGCGAGTAGGTCGTCGTCGTCATCATCGGCGAGTAAGTCATCGTCATTCTGATCGCTGCTCGAATCATCTTCAGTAGAAGACTCCGGGGTGATGACGCCCTGCTCTTCTGGTGGAGGGAACCACGAGGCTCTCGCCTGCTCCAGAAGGGAACGGGGAAGTTTGCCAGAGAGTCGAGAGATCTGTGCCAGGTCCACGTCCATTTCCTCGGCTGGAGAGACCAGTGAACGGATGAAACTCTCCAGATCCGAGTCGAGTGCTATCCTGAGTTCGTTCTTGAAGTGGAGAGCCATTTTCTGGGTCGCAGCCAACACCTCATCGGGTTGGTCTTCCAGGTCATACAGTTCAACTCCGGAGAGAGCCTCCAGATCGGTATCTACCGACATTCCATCTCGAATCCATCTCAGACTCCATCCTCGGGGAAAGTCGGATCCAACTGTTGGCCAGGCTCCGATGTCTTTTCCATTTTGGGATAGTGCCTCGCTGTCCAGTGAGGGGATCGATAGAAATTCGATGCCTCGGTCCTTACCGGTGGGTCCATGCCCACTGATGGAATCGGCGTGGCAGGGAGCACAGGATGTGGCAAAGGGCTGCACCGCCATTCTGTGGCGGTCCGGCCCCAGGATGTGGCAGTCATCGCAGGACTCCGGTGCCCGGTCGGGATACTCGGCGAAGTGCTTCCTGGCATGATCGCCGTGATCGAACTGGATCGCCCTTTTCGGCTGCCCATAAGTACTGCTGAATTCAGGGTGCCCGTCATCGAAGGAAGGAAATTGCTGCTGGTGGCAAGTTTGACAGCGTGCGTCGTGGATGGATCTGGTGGATTCCTGCGGTCGATGTTCCTCGTGGCACCGAGCGCACGCCACGTTTTCAATGGGATGGCCAGAGTCCGATAGACCATCGGTGAGTAGACTCAGAGACTCTGGTGCTATCGAGTGCGGTTTGGCTCCATGTTCCCCCATCACGTGGCAGTCGAGACACTTCATGGTGGCATGTGATTCCCCCTGGCTCAGCAGTCCCCGACGGAGAAAATCGACAGAGATGAGATCGACCTGGTCGTGACAACTCGCACAGTCGAGGTGTGAGTGGAACGAACTGTGGGTGCCGGGATCGAGTATCGTGAAGTCGTTTCTGGAAAAGGCGATGAGGGCAATCCCCAGCGTCAACAGGATCGCTGCTCGGAACCATCTCTGCCGGGTTTTCTCCTCGCTGGGAACAGGATTGCATCGACCATCGGGAGCGGAGCAGCGGCCGCTGGTAGTGGGTCCCAGTTCACAGGGATCTCCGGGTCGACCGCACTGAAATGGCTGATTGGGTCGGAGATACTTGACCACTTTTGAATCGAACGGGCTGCGGTTCTTCTGCATCACCCCCCCGATCCAGCAGCAAAGGTGTGGACCACAAGAATGTGCAAGCCAATCAAGATCACCATCGATCCGGTGACAGGGAGATGGATCAGTAGCCAGCCTCGCATCCATCGTTGCAAGCGGAGTTGTCGATCCAGTTCGGACTTCCTGAGGATGAGCTGGTGGACTCGGTTTTCCACGCTGGCGGGTTCGAGTTGCGAGAAATTGATGGACCTCGAGTACCGCGATGAAATATCAGCAGGTAGGTAGCGACTCTCCTTGGAGCCCTTGGGGAGGAAGCCTGGACCGCTGTGCAAAAAGGGTCTGAGAACGGAGAGGTAGACCGATTCAAATGTACTGTTGGGTGCGGAACTCCTGAGTTCTTTGATCTCAGCGTCCGCCTTACTGATCAAGGTCTCGAGTTCTCCATGGATCCTCGCCGGCAGCAGGTGCATCGATTCTCTCAGTGGTTGAGGAATCGTTCGCATCAGAAACCAGCCGGAGAAACCGCTGAGAATGATGATGGCGTATCCGATCCACAGCAGGATGTCGAAAGTTCCGGTGGGGATTCGATAACCCGTATGTTCGAGAAAGAAGTAAGTACCGAGAAATCCCGTGGCCAGGTGAAGCATCAACCATGTCGAGGTCTTGCCCAGGGGCAGGAAGGGCAATTTCTTTCGCAACCCGTACAGGCCCAGTAGCAGGAAACTGGCCAGGAGGAACCAGCCACTGGTCATGGCCAGATCTCCGAGAGATCGACTGCTGACATGAAGACCATAGTTGAAGACGATGACCGCCACTGCGACGAAGATGATCATGCCGATCGAAGGAGTTCTCAGGTTGAGCATCAGGACTTCTTCCACAGGGCTGCGGAAAGATCTCGATCCCCAAAATTGACCCGATGAAGGGCATCATGTGGGCAAGCGTTGACACACGCAGGCCCGGCTGGCTGGTCGATGCAGAGGTCGCACTTGGTGGCCTTGAGGATGGGACTCCCTGAGACCGTATCGATGATGGGTCTTCCCACAGCATCTCTGATTTCCACCGTGCGAATGTTGTCGTACGGGCAAGCATCTACGCAGGTAGCACACCCGATACAGGTGGATTCTTGAATGATGACATTGCCACTGGAAAGTTCACGGTGGATGGCTCCGGTAGGACATCCGACGAGGCACACAGGGTCACAGCAATGCATGCACGCGGATGCGACCATCAACTGTGCGTGACGATACCCTTCACGGATAAACCTGGGATTTCCATCGTGAGTCGTGGCGCAAGCTTTGACACAGTCGTCGCAATCTGTGCAACGATTGAGATCGATGATCATCGCCTGGTTACCATTGATGGTTCGATGATTGACCAGAAATTCCAGAGTGTTCTTCGAGATATCGATTTCACGTTCAGGGCGGCTGAAGTTTTTGAGGAGATCTTCCCTGGAGATATGTGGAAGAATATATTTCTGGAAAGCAGAAGTCGAGATCAGAAGTAAATCGGTGGATCCGATGCAGTGAAAATCTTTGGTGGCTACAGGAGTACGATCAGAGTCCATCGCCTCGATCAATTCTTCCATACCGAAAATATCTCCAGGTCTCAAGTAATCCACGGTTTCGGTGGCTCCGTGACTGGTCCTGGAAATGCGAGCAAAACCGTTTAACAGCAAAAAGAAACCATCGAGACGCCAGCCCGCTTTCACGACCGGTGTTTCCTGCGCGAGAAGTGCATCTTTGTTTCCCATTACCGACCGGAGGCCATGATTCCAGTGCTCATTACCATGGCGTTCGAATCGGACGACACTCAGTATCTTTGACTTATCAGTGGTAGGAATCTTGTGGAAGAGAGGGATCTCGGAGAACAGGTTTCCTAAAGAACGAGTTCTTACCTCTGACTCGAGGTACTCTCGAAACATCCTGGACTTTCGACAGATGTCACGGATTCCTTGTAATCGAACCTCGATGCAGGTCGTTTTCTTGGCTGCGAAAACGGTCGCGCTTCTGTTGGATCTTCTGAGGGCTGCGATTTCACCGATCGACCTACCCATCGGAATCTCAACTGAGTTGTACTTTTGGATGAATTGATCGATGTCACCCGGTATCGAACGTGAGCGCCTGATCAATTCCATCTGATCGATGGTGGAAAATGCCGCGCCTGCATCGCTTCTTGATTCGGGCTCACGGGAGTTTTTCCATAACTGAGAGACCGCCTGCCACCATGTTCGTTTCTTCAACATCTTCCGGGTCTGCAGGACACTATCTCCAGTGGAATCCGTCAGCACATGGATTGAACCGGTCAGTCCGAAGAGAACGGATCCGCCGTAATCGCCCTTCCGGAGGATGATATCACCAGGTTGATATTCAATCAGACGGGCATCGTTCTTGAGGATCTCGGTAATGGTTGCGCCACTGGATTGGAAATCGGTGCAGGCAAAGGAGAGGACTGTCCCGGTCAGGGCCCAATCCACGAGATGGTCCGGCAGTAATTGGCCACCGAATGGTTGATCCCATCTTTGTGGTCGATCAACTCTGATTTCCTGATCATCCATCGTGGGTCACTTGTTCCAGGAGTATTACTTTGCCCCCGGTTTCACGCCGCGATAGTCCTCCGCTTTTGCGAGCAGGGGATCCACGCCTTCAAGAGAACTGCCGTCGTTAAGAACTGCGAATGCAACCACTGAGGCTGTGATCTGTTTCGCTGCTGTTGCCATGGCGTCCTGGTTTTTCAAACTCATCTTGAGGTTGGCAATGGCTGCCATGGCCTCCTGGATCTGGGGGTTGTCGATGGCCTTGTTCACCGCATCTAGCTTCTTTCTCAGTACGATGAACCGCTTGGCGTTCTTGACGGCGTAATTGCCCTTCCCTTTGGCCGTCGACACGGCCTGCAGGACGATTTCCATTTCCGCCATGATGCCGATGATGTGGAAGAGCCTTCGCTTGTCGATGGAAGCTACTTTGTTGTCTTTCCCCTTGGAATGGAAGTTGTTGTGACGAACGATCCCCTGACTCCAGGAGACCAGTTCGAAATCACTTCCTGAAGAGTGCCCGCCGGTGTTTACAAGATCTTCGTGTGGGACGACATGGCAACTTACACAGTTCCTGGCGATTTCAAGGATCATCGATGGGCGTAGCATTCCTGCTGCTTCAGATTCTTTCCAGCGTGCAGCGATCTCCTCGGTTGTTTCTTCACCCTCTTGCTTGCCGCTGAATTCACCATGCCGTTTCATCCAGTCGGCCGCTGCGCCGTGACACGATTCGCAGGAGATACCGTTGGAACTCAGGATAATCTTCTCTCCTGATTGCTGAGCCGTACCGTGGCAGTCGATGCACAGGCTCTCCCTCGTGATCCGCTTGATCTTCATCGCTTTGGCAATGTCCTGGCCTTCCTTGCTTCTGTGTACCCCGGTGATCGACTCGTGATGAGGTGTTTGTTCCCAGACGCCTCCGGAGTGCTTGTGGCACTCGATGCATTCCACAGGTCCGATCACTTTCGCGGGATCGAAACCTGGACCGGTGGGCAAGGCTTGATCCGAGGCTTCATCTGTAGAGTAAATTGCTCCGGTAAGAGTGATGATGATCAAGGTAATGAAAAGCAGTTTGCTGTACATGTGGCGCCTCAAATTCGATCCGGGAAAACGGGTAATCGATCAAGCTTCTAAATTTACTTCTGTAATCGGTTTGGCAACACAGGCGAGGCAGTGCCCCGGTGTGATGTCGACTTCAGGTTCCTCTTCATATTCAACATCTCCGTCATGGAGGCGTATCTCGCATGTTCCGCAGTTTCCTGATCTACAACTACTATCGATGAAGATTCCTGCTTCCTCTGCCATCTCGAGGATCGGGCTGGTGCCGTCCCAGGTGAGGGTTCGATGACTTCTTTTGAAGTGTAACTTGTGCTGCTGCGTATTTGGCGATTCTTCTCCGGAGTCGGTGGAGCCTGTTGCCGATTTGCCCCTCGTGGAAGCAGGCCCAAAGGCCTCCATCAGGATGCTGTCCGATGATACACCGAATTCTTCCAGGGCGGGGAGCAGTGTATTCATCATCGGTGGAGGTCCGCAGATGTAATACTGAAGGTCTCCTCCTCCGGTGATTTCTGCCAATCGGTGGACATCGACGAACCCGATATGATGCCCATGATCAGTGGCACCCGCTTCTTCATCCTCTGCAGGATGGCTGTAGAAAACATGAAGGTCGACATTGAAACACTTCTCGACGATCTTCTGAATGTGTTCCCGGAATGCATGTTCGGATCGGTTTCTGACCGCATGGATGAAATAGCACTTTCGTTTGATCTTCTCGTCACAGATCGTCTCGAGCATGCTCAACAGCGGTGTGACGCCTATGCCCCCTGCGATGAACACCGCTGGGCGTGGATCCTGCCGATCGAGGATGAACTTACCTGCAGGACTGCTCACCTCAAGAAGGTCTCCGACCGACAAGTTCTCGTGAAGAAATGTTGAACCAACACCGGAAGGCAGGTCTGGCTGGTCGGGTGGTGGCGGAATTTGCTTCACGGTGATCTTGTACTTGCTTCGTTCTGTTGGCGACGAAGACAGCGAGTAATTCCGGACGGTAGGACGCTTGTGATCAGGGATCCGTAGCTGGAATCCCAGGTGTTGCCCTGGTTCGAAGGGGGGCAAAGGCTTGTCATCGAGTGGTCGAAGGTGGAAGGAACAGATGTTGTGCGCCTCTGAAACCTTTTCGTCGAGGATGAATCTTCGGTAGCCGCGCCAGGCACGGCGAACTCGATTCTGATTCAAAGAGACTGGAAGTTCATCCAGTTCTTTCTGCAACTTCTCGGTGGAGAGTTGCATCTCTTGCGTCACTTTTTCGTTCTTCGTGACCATTGCCACCAGCGACCGGAAGATGCCGATCGAGACCAAAAGGATGATTCCGGATCCTATCCAGAAGGCGATGGATGACGGTTCCAATCGTCAAAACCTGACCAGGAACTCTGTGCGAACCCCGTTACTGTTGGCTCCACCTTCATCCATCTTGGTGTAGACGTCACCTTGAAGCATCACCCTGTTGGTTAGTTTTTCCTGGTATCGCATTCCCACGGCTGCAGAGCCAGGGTCGCTTCCCTCCGTCGGGGTTCTGCCCCCGAGTTCCACGATGAAGTTCCTTTCGCCTCCGGACAGAATCCACTGGTAACCCACAGCTCCACCGAAGGAGCGGTCTGCTCGGTTGCCCAGTGCTGGTTTGAAACTGCCGAGTCCCGCTGCGGCAAAAAGTATCCCTGCTTTTCCGAGCGGGCCTCCCTTGGCGGGCGACCTACCGGCAGAAGAAAATTCATCGATCCCGAGAAATAGTGTGCCGTAGGCGTTGTCATCGGTGCCGTACGGCGTTGTTGATGCTTCGACGAAAAAGAGCATCCCGTCGCTGACCTGTGCATTGTCTACTTCGGATGCGATGGAGGCACACCAGCGGATGGTGGTATTGAAGGTGCGGCCCCACTTCTTGATGCGTTGAGAAGAGCCGAGGCCTGCAAAGAGACCATCGCCTCCCTGAATTTCAGGGGCGGTGACGGCGACGAGATCTGCGTCGATGGTGCTGGAGTAGGTATCGGTCTCGGTCGAGATCCCGAACAATCTGGATTCGTTGGAGAGCTTGTTGTCATCTCGATGTAATTGTCCCCAACCGTAGATCATGGTGAATCGCATGTTGGATGCACCAGGAAAGGGAATGAATCGTGTGACACCAAATGCATCCATGTTGTCGTTGACGAGAATCCCGTCCTGTAGATCGACTCCCCATCTGCCCACACTGAAGCCGTAATCCAGTTTCTTGTTCCCTGCTGGATCGATACGGGGAAACAACTCACTCAGTTCTCCTTCAAAGAAGAACGTAATCAACTCGAGGCTGGTGTTGTCGTACCACCCTTCACTGCCTTCCGGTTCGATGGTGTATCCCGTGAACTTTCCCTGATCTTGAAGAGGCTGTAGCCCGACCAGGATGCGTTCTGTTCCGGTGAATTGCAGGTTGGCGAAGAGATCGATCCTGTTGGCCCATTCGATGGTTCTGTTGTTGTTGCCCGCGGGATCGATCACGTTGACCCCGCTTCTCAGATTGCCGTATACCCACAGAGATGGGCGCCAGACTGCGCCGGTAAAGATGTCGAATCCGCGCTCCAATCGTCCGGTGGCGAGAAATCCCGGTCCCAGTTCGAGCAGCGGTTGAGTCGGTTGAATCTGATCCTCTGGAATCAGCGGTATCGGGTGATCGGGCAGCCTGCTGGGGCTCTCATCATCCTGAGACCAGCACGGCTGTCCGAACAGGCACAGGATCATCCACAGGAGGGCGGTGTATCCCAGCGGCCATCTCGGCGTGCTGGAGCTACGATGGGAACTGGCGGCGTATCTCGTAGTTTGTTTCAAGATCCCCCCCCATTCTTCTGCGGGATTTCTATCACTGCAGATTTATTCGCAACTTCAACGGCACCTTTGACCAACTTATCGCCAAGTTCTCGGGGTGACATTCCGTAGTCAAATCCAACATGCATCGTCTGGTGAATCAGGTTGACCGGAACCGCCTGGGAGATGAAGCGAGCCTCGACTGAATAGGGGCCGTGCCCGGTGAGCAGCTCGCCGTCCACGTGATACTGGGCGGTTCTATGACCGAGTGGCTCGATCCCTCGTCGGTGTTTTCTCATTCCCTTAGGGTGACCGTAAATGTTGTTGGGTCTTGATGCAGGTCGGATGAATGGCAGTGCCGACACGGAGTTGTTGATGGTGAGAACCTGTTCCTGGTCACCACCCCGGATATTTCTCGACAGGAACTTGGATTGCAAGTTGAACAACTGCTCGTCCAGTTCAACCTCTCCGTTGTGGACATACAGGGAGAAACTATCCCTGACATCTCCATTGGGATCTCGATCACCGGAGACGAAGACTCGTTCACCGCGGGAATCCTTGACCTCGATCTGGACGACAAAGAGTCGTTCCGCATCGAATCCGGTCGGTAGGTTGTGGCCGGTGGTGAGATTCTTGACATCGAGTTCAAAGTCGATTCCTTCTTCGCTGGCAGCGGTCACACGGATGTCGGAGAGCCCGAATCCACGCTTCAGTACGGCGATTCGTTGTTGCTTGGCCCATTCGAGCAGTTCGAGTTGCTTGTCGATGATGCCCCTGGCGATCTCACGATCATCGATGGAGGACCATTCCTCGGGGAACTGGTAATCCTCCGGACAGTTCTCTTCAAAGCGGTCACTTCCCCAGCCGGATTCGACATCGAAGAGAAGCCATTCGGATAGAGATTTGAGCTGATTGGCATCCCTGTTGACGGGAAAGATCCCCGGGTGGATCAGGGAGTAATCTGGACCTGCGAAGAAGTGATTGGTCAGTTTTCGATCGGCGGTGGGAACATCAGCGATCACGGCAGCGGGTCCTATTTCGTAACCGCTGGGGATCCCCTGTTCGCGACCCATGTGGCAATCGTTACATGTAATCCCCTCGGCTGCTGCGGGGGAGTTCCGGTACTCGCTGATCAGTTCGTGTACCTTGAGCCCGTTGGGCGCAAACACTTCGTGGCAACTGCCACAGAAGGCGGGATCAGAAATTTCGGGAAACTTCTCCACCTCGGCATGAATGGCTCGTCCGACATCGTCACGTTCAGTGTTGACCTTGTAGGTCTTGGGATCGTTAAGGATGCGGCTCAGCTCATCGTTTCCGATGGGTCCCTTGACCGAATCGAAGACATCGCCCTGGTCGATTCCGATGCGTCCGGAGATTTTTCGATACGGGGCACTCATCCGGTGACATGTGACGCAGGTGATTCCCTCTCTCGAGGCAGGGTGTCGATCTAGATTCGAGATGCTGAAAGGTTCGCCCATGTCGGATCCTACCGGTGCATGGCAACGGAGACAGAAGTCTCCATTTGTACTGCTGGTTCCAGCGTTCATGGCATTCTGCATCGACATCATCAATGGACTCAATTGCGAGTAGGCATGCTGGGAAACCGACCACTCCTTGTATTGCTTTGGGTGGCACAGGGCACACTCATCTGCCGAGGGAAAGTTGCTTTCGGCAAACGCCTGGGCGTGAGCCTCGTCGGAAGACATCGTCTCCTCGGGCTTCTCGGCCGTGTCTTCAGGGGAATCGCCGAGCAGGTCATCGCCGAGTAGATCATCGCCGAGTAGATTGCTTTCCGACGATTCGGTGTCGGCAGGAGGATCTTGCGCTCCGATCGCTGTTGTCGAATCGAAGAGGGGCAAACTCCAGCCGACCCAGAGGATGGAAGTGAGCAGTAGGGCTTGAAAGGCACGATTCAAACAATGGAGTGGCATTGGCTCCTCGACTTTCGAAAATTAGCGCTTCGATGGTCATTGTGGCACTTGTGACATTTTAAACTGTGTCTACCGACGAAGTTCCAGTGGATCGGGGGAGCAGTGGTTGAACCAGAAATGTATACTACTTCATTTCCGATTCCAGTGGGCAGTTTGGCACTAAATCGTCGGGGGGCTTGCTGTGTGGACCGGTGTGGTGGACCGCTGTGGAAGGCCGCTGTATTCGGATGCTGCTGGTCTCTCGCAATAGACTCGTAGCGGCGAACCGATCATCGCCTGGTGACACTACTCGGGCCTCATTTTTTGCGGCAAGAATCTCCACTTAATAGGTGTTCTTTCCTGCGAACGGAAAGGACCGGAAACCGTACTCGAACTGCAGCCTACTTTATTGTCGCATTCAGCAATAAGTTCTCTCAATTCTTCTTCACTGTTGGAACCGTGATCCGCGTTGATTTCTCGGCGATCACGATGGCCCCTTCGACCAACTTTTTGGCCAGTGCTCGGGGTGAGAGTCCGTAATCGAAACCGACATGCATCGTCTGAAGAACCAGGTTCACGGGAACGGATTGAGAGATGAACTGCGCCTTGACCGAGTATGGTTCCCGTCCGGTGAGCAATTCTCCTGCGATACGATAGGAGGCAGTTCGATGCCCGAGAGGCTCGATACCTTGGCGATGTTTACGTAAATTTTTGGGGTGGCCGTAGATGTTGTTGGGCCGGGAGGCGGGTCGAATGAAGGGGATTGCCGATCCCGATTTGTTGGTCGTTAGCACCTGTTCCTGTTCTCCTCCACGCAAGTTTCTTACCAGCACTTTTGATTGCAGATTGAATAGTTGTTCATCCAGTGGGACCTCACCGTTACGGACATAGAGGGAGAATCCATCCCTGACATCTCCGTTGGGATCACGGTCTCCGGAGATGAAAACGAGTTCACCTTGTGAATCCTGGACTTCGACCTGAAGGACAAACAGCCTGCCGAGCTTGTCGGCGGGAAGATTGTGTCCGCTGGAGAGGTTTTTCACGTCTAGTTCGAAGTCGATTCCCTGTTCACTGGCAGAAGTGATGCGGATCTCGGAGAGACCGAATCCTCGCTGTAACGCCTGAAGCCGCTGTTGCGTGGCCCAATCGAGTAGTTCGAGTTGTTCATCGATGATCTCACGTGCCTCGTATCGATCATCGATGGAATCCCATGCTTCGGGGAATGGGAAGTCTTCCGGGCACTCGTGTTCGAACTGGTCGGTGCCCCATCCGATGTCTACATCGAAGAGGAGCCATTGGGAGATCGATTTGTAATCTTGGGCTCGTTTGTTGATGGGGAAAATGCCCGGATGGATGAGAGAGTAGTCCGGACCGGCAAAGAAGTGATTCGTCAACTTCCTGTCGGAAGTTTCTTCTCCGCCTACCACCGCGGCGGGCCCTTGTCGATAACCGGTCGCAATCCCCTCTTCCTTACCCATGTGGCAATCATTGCAGGAGATCCCTTGTGCGGCTGCGGGTGAGTTTCGGTACTCGCTGAGAACTTCGTGTATACGGAACCCGTTGGGGGTGAAGACTTCATGACAACTACCGCAGAAGGTCGGGTCTTCAATCTCAGGAAACTTCTCGATCTCAGCGTGGATCGCGCGACCCACATCATCGCGCTCTGTATTCACCTTGTAGGTTTTTGGGTCTCTGAGAACGCGACTCATTTCTCCATTACCTTTGGCGCCCTTCACTGAATCGAAGATATCCCCCCTGTCGAGACCCAGTCGCCCCGAGACCTTTCGGTAGGGGGCGCTCATGCGGTGGCAGACGACACAGGTGATCCCCTCTCTCGAGATGGGTTGTCGATCGAGATTCGAGAGGCTGGCGGGCTCGCCGATGTCAGATCCGACGGGCGAATGGCAGCGAACGCAATAGTCTCCGGTGGTGGAACTGGTGCCCTTGTTCAATGCCAATTACAGCGACACCATTAACGGACTCAATTGTGAGTATGCGTGCTGGGAAACCGACCATTCTCGGTATTGATTGGGATGGCACTTGGCGCATTTGTTTGCCGAGGGGAAGTCGTTATTTGCGAAGATCTTTTCGTGTTCCTCACGAGAGTGGTCTACGACGGTTTGCCGTTCAGGTGAGTTCTCTGAAGGCTTTACGGTCTCCAGTGGATCATCCAGTAAGTCATCATCCAGTAGATCATCGTTCTCGACAGATGGTGCTGGAGGAGGATCTTGGGAATAGACCGGATGATGGAATCTAATGTGGTTCGCGGATGCCCCCGCTAGGAGGAAGATGCTGGCCAGCAAAACGAACAGTACAGAATTCGTCGGTGCCTTGCGGAGCTGTACCACTGTTTCCTCGATCTCGTCGTACAATTTGGTGTCGAAAAGTGTGACCATGGATCAACTGAAGAAATCAGCTCGTCGGGAATCCTATCTGGATTTTACTTCCGTTACATTACTCAAAGAACATGAGTCGTTCAATCGAGGGGTGGAAATTGAATCATCGTTGGATATTTTTCTTGTTGAGTGTTTTTCCTGTGGTGGATTTGTCCGGATCTCCGCCGCAAAGTTCTCCGCCAGTAAGGCCCGATATCGTCGTCATCATGGCCGATGACATGGGCTGGTCCGATATCGGTTGTTTCGGCGGTGAGATCGAGACACCGAATCTCGACCAACTGGCTTCGAATGGTGTTCGCCTGCGTCAGTTCTACAACACGGCTCGTTGCTGTCCGACGCGTGCTTCACTGTTGACCGGTCTCTATGCTCACCAGGCGGGTGTCGGGCACATGGTGTACGACGGTGGTTCGTCTGGCTATCGAGGAGAATTGTCCCCGACCACCGCGACCATCGCCGAACACCTGGGCGCCGCCGGCTACCGCACCTACATGTCGGGCAAGTGGCATGTCACTCACAACCTCGGCAAGGCGAAGCAACGTATCGAGCCGAAGAAAAGAACCAACTGGCCCATCGACCGGGGGTTTCACCACTTCTTCGGCACCATTCACGGCGGTGGGTCCTACTACGATCCGGTTTCATTGACCCGGGGCGAACGCTACCTCCCCGCTCCAAAAGGCCGATTCCATTACACCGATGCCATCAGCGCGGAGGCGATGAACTTCATCGAGCAGCATGTCGATCAGACTCCCGACGATCCGATGTTCCTGTATGTGGCTTACACTGCTCCTCATTGGCCGCTTCACGCTCGTCCCTCGGGCATTGAAAAGGTCAAGGGTCGCTACCGGGACGGTTGGGATGCGATGCGAGAGGCGCGACTGAAGCGTCAGCGCGACATCGGAATGATCGATGCGGCGTGGGATCTTTCGCCGCGCGATTCTCGCATCAAGAGTTGGCAAGAGACGCCGGACCATCCGTGGCAGGAGAGACGGATGGAGGTCTATGCTGCCCAGGTCGAGCAACTCGATCGTGGAATCGGCCAAATCGTTGCCGAACTGAAGTTTCAGGGTCGGCTGGAGAATACCTTGCTGTTGTTTCTGGCCGACAATGGTGGTTGTGCCGAGGAGATCACTGCGGGCTGGAAGAGCCTGACCATCCCGGAAAAGACCCGAGATGGTCGCGAGGTGAAAAATGGCAACAATCCGAAAATGCTGCCGGGACCGGAGGTGACCTATCAGAGTTACGGTTTGCCGTGGGCCAATGCTTCCAACACACCTTTTTTGCTCTACAAGCATCATGTTCACGAAGGTGGGATCTCGTCGCCGCTGATCGCGCACTGGCCGGCAGGATTAGATGGCAAGGGGGTGATTCACGATGGACCCGGTCATGTCATCGATCTGGTCTCGACCTGTCTCGATGCCGCAGGGGCGGCACCGATCACCGAACTCGATGGAATCGCCATGCAGCCGATCGAGGGCGTGAGCTTGTTACCGATTCTTTCGGGAGAGTCTGCCACTGAACGTCCCATCTTCTGGGAGCATGAAGGAAACCGGGCGGTGAGGCTTGGAAGATGGAAGCTGGTCGCCCGTCACAACCGGCCGTGGCAACTGTTCGACATGGTGGCAGACCGCACCGAGTTGGATGATCTCTCCGAGCAAAAACCGCAACTGGTCAATGCGCTGCAGAGCAGCTATCAGCAGTGGGCCCAGCGTGCTCAGGTCAAACCCTGGCCGTTGAACCGATAGCCAACCTGTCGATTCGGACTTCAGATCCGCCAGGGTGCTCGCATCGGCTGACGGATCAGGCGATTGGCTTCTTCATCGCCGGGAAAGGTCTGTCCGACCGGGTCATACTTCAGTTTGCGTCCGGTTCGAATCGCAATGTTGGCCAGATTGACGAGGCTGCACGAGCGGTGCCCGTTCGATTCGTTGAGTGCAAATCGCTGGCGGGTTCGTACCGATTCATCGAAGTTGGTGGGCCCCACCTGTGGCGGTTCGGGCAACTCGTCGATGCCATCGAGAAGATCCGCAGGTTCGGTTCGCATGCCACGGAACACCTTGCCGTTGGGTCCTTCGATGTACGGTAGTCCAGCGGGATCCTTCGGCCCCCACTCCCTCGATTCGAGGATCAACTCGGTTCCATCCTGGTACTTCAACATCACCTTGCCCCAGGGCCCGCATGAATCGGGGTGTTGCGGCCATGGTGCGATGGCACTGATCTCCGAGGGTGATGTGTGGTCCTTGTCGAGGATCCATTGCACCGGGTCGAGGTAGTGCTGCCCCATGTCGGCGAGGCCTCCTCCGTCGTAATCCCAGTAGCCACGAAAGGAGCCGTGGGTGCGGTGAGCGGTGTAGGGTTTGTAGGGGGCTGGACCCAGCCAGGCGTCGTAGTTGAAGTGATCGGGCACCGATTGCGGAGCGAGCTGCGGTTTTCCGGTCCAGTACATCTTCCAGGCAAATCCGGTGTCGGGACTGACACGAACTCGAAGTGGACCTCCGAGTCGTCCCGATCGGACCAGTTTCTTGATGCGGCTGGCGGGGCTGCCGAGTCCGTACAATCCCCCCTCGAATCGGAACCAGGTATTGAGGCGGAACACCGCCTCGGTCCGTTCGATCTCCTGCACCACACGGATCCCCTCATCGATGGTGCGGCTCATCGGCTTCTCGCACCAGACATCGAATCCGGCTCGTGCTGCTGCGACGCTCATCAGTGCATGCCAGTGAGGCGGAGTGCAGATATGCATCACATCGATGTCGGTACGGTCGAGCATTTGACGCCAGTCGCTGTATCCACTGCAGTTGCCGCCGGCGTGTTTCATACCATCCGCCAGGCGGTGGGCATCGACATCGCACAGCGCCAGGGTGGTCGCTGTTTTCCCCTCAAGGTTGGGACGGATGTGTGCGCCGCTCCTGCTGATACCCCCACAGCCGATGATGCCATGAGTGATGGTGTCGCTGGGCGCAATCCTGCCCGGTCCTCCGAGGACATGAGCGGGAACGATGTGAAACAGGCTCACCGCTGCGGTGGCACTGGCACCGATCTTGAACAGTTCTCGTCGAGTGATGGGTGAAGTGGGCATGGCATCCTCATCCGCGTGGGTGGGACTCAAAATTCCTCCTCGTACATCTCCTCGGAGTCTTCCAGGTCTTCCTCGTCTTCCAGGTCTTCCTCGTCCTGTTCTCGCAGCAGTCGCTGGCAATGAACTCCCAGCAACAGGGCGGTACTCCCCTCGATGGCCACACAGATGATGGTGTATCTGGCGAAGGAATTGCCATCGAGGAGCAAACTCGAGGCGCGAGCCAGCGCAGTTCCCAGGTAGCACCACGCCAACGGTTGCAGCCACGTGGCATAGATCGGGTTCCACAGCGCACGCACGGTTACGACACCGAGCATCGTCACCAGGCCTCCCAGCAATGCTCGTATCTCTCCCAGGGAAGCGGCGGAAAGCTCGCCGCTGTAGGGTTCGCTCCCCTGCCATTCGAGCATCTGGTCGAAGACCATCCTGGGTTCGATCATCACCCAGGCACCAAACCCGATGTTGCCCAGCGCGACCAGCAGGAGAAGGTGTCGGATCAAGGTGAGGCCCCTCCGTCAAACAGGAAGCGGTGCTCCATCGTATGCCTGTAAGTGTTCCCCGGTTGGAGGATCACCGATGGCCAGGCGCCGTTGTCTTGCTTGTTGATCGCATCGGGCCAGAGTTGGCTCTCGAGACAGAACGCTCCGTGTTTCTGGTATACCGCGCCCTTTTTGCCAGCGACTCCATTGAGGAAGTTGCCACTGTAGAACTGGATCCCCGGCTGGTCTGTCCAGATCTCCATCGCATTGCCAGTGGCGGGATCGCTCGCACGGGCGGCGAAGCGAAGAGCCCCGGCCTCTTTGAGACTGAATCCGTCGATGACGAAGTTGTGGTCGTAGCCACCCGGGTCGCCGTCGCCGCTGCCGGGCAGTGCTGCGATCTCGGCCCCGATCGCCTTGGCGGAGGTGAAATCGAGTGCAGAGCCACTCACAGGGGCGATTTCCCCGGTTGGAATCAGGTTCTCTCCAGCGGTATAGCGACTGCAGTGGAGTGTCAGAACCTGATCGAGCATCGATCCGGAGGAGTGACCAGCCAGATTCCAGTAGGAGTGATGAGCCAGATTGACCGGCGTGGCGCGATCGGTCTCGGCAGTCATCTCGACACGAAGCACATCGTCGTCGGTCAAGGTGTAACGCACGGTCGCGTGGACCTCACCAGGATAACCCTCGTCCCCATCGGCGCTGGTCAGAAGTAACTCGATGCCGATTCCATCTTCACTGGCGAGGGGTCGTGCACCCCAGACTGATTTGTCAAAACCCTTCACTCCACCGTGAAGATGATGGTCGCCATTATTGGTGGCCAGGGCGTACTCGGTGCCGTCGAGGGTGAACTTGCCGGAGTCGATTCGATTGGCACACCGTCCGACGATGCAGCCGAAGTACTGAGATCGTTCGATGTATCCCTCCAGGTCATCGAATCCCAGAACGATATCGATCATCTCTCCTTCGGGTCCTGGAACCAGGCACTCGGTCACGGTCGCTCCGTAGTCGATGATTCGCACACGCATTCGACCATTGTCGAGAGTGAATCGTTGAATCTTCACACCATCGATCTGGCCCCATGGCTCCACCACGATTCCATCGGTCACTGCAGGTCCCATTCCATCTTTGGTTTCGGTGATCCAGTCTCCAGGTCCTTGACAGCTGACGGTGGTCACCACCGCGCTCAGGAGCAGGGTACGAAAAGAGTATTTCACGAGTCGTTCGAAATTCACGGATCAGTTCCTCTCTTGGGTACCCAGCATGATGTCGGATCGAGGCCTCGGGTCCAGAAGGAAGGAGAGGGATCCTCGGGGCGCCGGAGATGTGGGGAGGAGCGGGAGAAGAGCATGGGATGCCGAGGTGTCTGCGAGGGAATCGTCGCAAATTGCCGGTGGAAGCGATGACCGACCTGTTGCGAAGTGGAAGGCTCTGAATCTCCAGGAATGACCAGGAATGAACCGCTTGGAACTGGAATGACACCTGAATCGACCTCACTCTGGCCCTCAATAGTATTTGTAAATGCCTTCAGTTACATGAGTTGTGATTTCTTGGGTTGTCTGGTTTCGGGGCTTCTTCGATTTCATGACGTTTGCGACTCGAGACTCTCTGGGGGTCGGTGGAAGGCCTCAGGAGGGTCTTCATCGGAGGATGAAGCGCAAGACCTGGTTTCCGGTTCGGTTGACCGTTGGGAGGGACATCGGTACCCTCCTTGCTTGCGATTGTGAAGAGTGCCCCGAACCTATCGGGCGATGGTTGAAAGCCGTGAACCGACCGGGTGCAGCGCAGGCTCCCCGGGCAAAGGACAGGACCGAGAAGATGGCGCGTCGATGCCAGATCACTGGAGCCGGAACTCGATCCGGAAACCGCAAGGCCACCCGAGGTAAAGCCAAGTACCTCGGTGGAGTGGGTACCAAGATCACCGGACTGACCAAGCGTCGCTTCAAGGTGAACCTGCAGAACAAACGGATCTGGGTACCGGAACTGGAGCAGTTCATCCGCGTTCGTCTCAGTGTTCGGGCACTCAAGACCATCACGAAGAAGGGTGCATACCGTACCCTCATCGATGCGGGGATTCTCCAGCCGCCCAAGTAAGGGCGGCATCATCTCATCACTTCTTGTTCGATTCTTTCTCGCTCGGCATCAGTCGATCGGGATATGGAATCATCCGACCTGCACGGCTCGGCATCCCCGCCTCGACCTGGCGCAGGTGTTTCCCGAGTGCCGCGGATAACAGCGCCAGCACTTGCGGATTTTCTTTCGAAAGATCGTTCTTCTCTGCCAGATCATCGCCGAGGTGATAGAGCACCCTGGTGGGAAGCGGGTGGTGATAATAGATCATCTTCCACGGTCCCTGGCGGATCGAACTGAATGGCAAGATGCCAGGTCCTCGTGGCCCCCAGAAGTGCGGCATGTGCCAGAACAGCGGCCGATTCGGGTCGATCGCCTGGTCGTCTCCTCTCAACAGTGGCACCAGACTACTTCCTTCCAGGGTCCTCTGATGAGCGGGCGGGCACTCCACTCCTGCGACCTGCAAGAGGGTCGGGAAGTGGTCATGACTGATCACCGGAGTTGTACAGATCCGCCCGGCGTCGATGGTGCCGGGCCAGCGGATGACCAGCGGCACTCTGGTGCCCCCCTCCAGCGCTGAACCCTTGCCACTGTTGAGTGGGTGGTTGTGAGTGTGCGCTTCTCCATCGCGGGCGTGAGCCGATAGGCCACCGTTATCACTGGTGAAGATGATGATGGTGTTGTCGAGAATCTGCAGATCTTCCAGCGCTTTGCGCAGGGTGGCCAGCGCACGATCGACCGTCTCGATCATGGTGGCGTAGGCGGCTTCCTTCGGTGGCAGCTCGGAGTAGCGATGACTCCAGCGTGGATTGGCGATGATGGGAGCGTGCACTGCGTAGGGTGAGAAGTGAAGGAAGAACGGTTTCTTGCGGATGTGCGCATCGTGAATCGCCGCCACCGACTCCAGTGCGAGGGCCTCGGTCAGATAGATCTCCTTGCCGTGGTATTTTTCGAGGCCAGGAATATCCCACACCGATTGCCCGGGGTGAGCGGGATCCTTGGCGAAGTTTCTGCTCCCGCGATAGTCGGCGGGACCGCCCGCTGCGTGGCCTCCGATGTTGACATCGAAGCCGAGTTGAAGGGGGTCTTCGCCGGCGGTTCCCTTGGCTCCCAGATGCGCCTTGCCGGCATGAATCGTCTGGTAGCCCCTTTGTTGCAGCAGTAGCGGCAGGGTCACATCGCCCGGCTGGAGCCCATTGACCTTCCAGCTCGGCGGGGTCGTGCCTTCCCGTGGCCGTCCGGTGTCCCGGTCCTTGTGGAGGATCCAGTAGGTGATCTGGTTCTGCTGCGGTGATCGACCGGTCATCACACTGGTGCGAGTCGGCGTGCACACCGGAGAGGAAGAGTAGGCATCGGTGAAAGTGATCCCCTCGGCGGCGAGTCGTTGCAACTGTGGTGTTCGGTAGGCATCGCGATGCGGTGGGCCCTGCGGGTGCAGTTTCAACGAGGTGTCTTGCCAGCCGAGATCGTCGACGATGAAGAACAAGATGTTGGGAGGTGGCTTTTCTCCAGTGGAGATCGCCAGCGCATCGGCACCGCAGAGGAAGTGGCTTGGGAGCCACAGGAGAGTCAGGATCCAGTTTTTCATGATCGTCAGTTTACGGTCGAAAAGGCCCGGGGGGCAGGTAGCAAGAGCGCAGGAAGAATCAGAGCCGGTGGCCTCAGGTCAACGAGAACGAGGAACCAGGGCCCGGACCGCCAGCATCGCACCGAGCGCCAGGTACGGCCAGGGAGAGCTGGAATCGAGATTGCCGGCGTTTCCCCCCTGCAGTCTCAGCAGGCCCAGGGTCAGTAATCCGAGGGAGATGATGGCGCTGATCGAGCGCATCGGATCCTTCAGAAAAGGGTACGAATTGGAGGGAGGCAATGATCACTCCTTGCTGTTGGAATTCCCGCTGTTGGATTCCTCGTACTCTTCGGTGATTTCATCGATGGGGACATGAAAGGGGCGCATCAGAACGCCAGCGCCCACCAGCAGTGCC
>Ga0114993_10001786_pt1 | contig 24497 bp, 19 predicted proteins | sample ArcticOcean_MG_C_FD_87042 | JGI IMG/M metagenome (GOLD analysis project Ga0114993, IMG submission 87042) | Marine microbial communities from western Arctic Ocean - ArcticOcean_MG_CB2_150 | ecosystem: Environmental > Aquatic > Marine > Oceanic | place: Arctic Ocean: Canada Basin | collected...
TGGTGATACCCCGCAAAGACAAGCGGAATTTGTTCTTCTTCGAAATGAAAATCCGGTCGGAGTTGAGAATTGTCCCAAATCTGAGAAACATCGCCCCCATCAAAATCTTGAAATTTCAATTGTAGAAACACGGTTCCCTGCGCTGTCAATTGATGCTTGAGCTGAGTAAAAACCTCAACGCGATCGAATTCATTATTCAGGCGATACCCGTCAAATGTATGATAGTCAAAATCTACCGCGTAACTGGTATCCCCAAAGAGTCCGTATTGAGTAATAAGCTGGCGAAATTCTCCATGACTTTGATACGTGCTGTGCGCGTTTAAACCTAAACGCTGTCTCTCAAATAGAGGTGTGTATTCCTGCTGAGATACATATTGAGAAAGTGTTCCCGCGCTAGCTGGGGAGAGGAGATTAGCTAAAAGTAATTCATTAGCCCACGGTGTTTCGAACCGGAGTTGAAATCTTCGAGGATCGCGCAGCGCATCGTAACTGTTCGCAAGAAAAAGATGGGCCGAGTAATTAGTATAATCATTCTGCACCGCGCGGTGAGCTTCGCGGATACTAATTTCTCTCATCCCTACATTATTGTAGATCGCGGCGAGATTAGCGCTGCGGACGGCCTGATCCTGGTCGAGAAGAAATTTAGATCGATAGAGCCTTCGGTTTTCGTTGAGGGCCATAGATCTTTTCAAGTCAGTGACGGCAACATTGTAACGATTTATCTTTTGATTCAGAAGCGCGGAAAAAAACCAGGGCGTCGGATCACTGGGGTCGAGCATTTCGGCCAGCGTTAATTCATTTGCTGCAAAAGAGAATTCTTTGGCATCGGAAAATGCTTTAGCAAGATAGCTCCGTAATAACGACCTGTTTGGCTCGATTGCCGATGCGACCTGCAGATTCTGCATCCCACCATCGAGATCATTGTCACGTATCTGGGTGAGCCCTCTACCCAACCAGGCGTTGGCCAATGCGCCATCAATGATTATGGCTTGCTCAAATTTGTCACGCGCTTTAACAAGCTGATTGTCTCCCGCGAAAATAAATCCTTGCAGGGCGAGGTTTTGAGCGTTTTCCGGCGCTAATTTTAGACCCAAGTCCAGGGACTCTTTGACCGCATCTGATCGGCCAAAGCTGAATTCCAACTCTGCTACTCTCCCCCAGCCAAAACCAAATTCAGGTGAAAGCTCCACTGCCTTTCGAGCGGCTTTCAAAGCAAGCTCTAATTCACCTTCAGCCTGCAGGAGATAGGACCGTGCCAGCCAATGAGAAGTCGATTGTGGCTCGGCATAGGTATTAGGTAGTGGCTCTTTCACCGCGGTGATTAATTCTTTAAGAGCCAGGGTGAGCGGGTGATCACTTCTTACTTCCGCTATGAGTTCTTCCGCTTTATTAACCTGCCCCGTCGCGAGGTAAAGCCCGGCCGCGTAAATGCGACTTGCTTCGCTTTCGGGTTTAGCACCCATCCCGAGATAACGAGACAGCGCTTCCAGTATATTACCTTTACGGTAGGATTCTATCGATGCCGCGAACGTGTTAATTTCATTCTGTGAGAATGAAATTTCATCGACGTCAACAACTGCGGGGTAATAGAGACACCATTGAATGATGTTAACCGCATTAATTACTGCAGTTTTTATCGGTGGTGACCCCGATTTTACTGTACCCTGCTCTCCACTTACGAGAGCGATTGATCCTTGTGCATTGGATAAGTCAACTTCACCATCAAAAAGTGTCATCACCGTGTTCTCTTCCGAATCCAGATGAAGTTCAAATTCAGTACCTTTAATCGCACCGGTGGTGGTGGGGGTGCCAAATTCATATTCGTCAGGTTGATTGCGACTGAAAAAATAGAGGGCTCCTTTTCGTAAATCTATGCCGGGTTTTCCCGTTGTCTTTTTCGGCGGTTTTAACGTGATCGTCGTGAGTTCATTTATCCGCATGACACTCTCATTGGGTAGTTGAATCGTCGCCCGGCTGAACTCACCGGTCCTTACTCTGTCTCCATAGTTGAGATTCTGACCCACTTGCGCATTTATCCAGGGCCCTTCCTTGACCGCAAAATCAACCTGATTTTCAATCGATACGATGACACTGTTTTCTTTTTCTCCGAAGACGAAGAAAGGAAATAATCCCATGAGCATGGAAACAATTAATATATTTCTCATCCTATTTATTGAGCATCGTTGCCGACAACAACGTCGATCTATTGAACATCTTCATTTAGAAAATTAAGCATACGCCCTTTATATTCGACTCGGAACATTTTCACCGCTACACTCAAACCATATTTTAATTAATTATCTACTATATCTATAAAATTTGCGATGGAATAATATTTTATTTTCACATTATGCGCCAACTACCGCTATTTCTATTAGCATTTTTTTTGCTTATCGCCTTTGTATTTACAGATGCTCAAGAAGTCTGGACATGGAGAAATCCTCTCCCAAAAGGTGAAAACCTTTCCGGGATCGCTTATGGAAATGATACTTTTGTTGCCGTTGGCAATGCCGGTACTATATTAACTTCTGCCGACGGGCAAAATTGGGAAGAACAAATAACTCCTGTCACTGGTAACCGGGGTGCATCATTAAAAGCTGTTGCCTTTGGAAATGGTTTTTTTGCTGCCGTGGGTATTGAAGGGACTATTCTATTCTCTCGAAATGGAAAAGACTGGGGCATCCAAACTTCCGGGACGAGAATTCAATTAAACGGTATTAGTTTTGGTAACGGCCGGTTTGTCGCCGTCGGAAGTCGAGGTATAATTTTATCTTCCACTGATGCACAAAATTGGGATTTAAGCATTGTTACCAATGCCAGTCATGAATATTATGATGTTACTTTCGGCAACGGTAATTATGTCGCCGTCGGCAGGGATGGTGTTATTATATCTTCAACCGATGGTGACAATTGGGTTCCACAAGAATCGGGGACAACGAACTGGCTTCGGGGAATAACTTTCGGCAATGGAAGTTTTCTTGCTGTAGGTGAGAACGGGACGATTATAAGTTCAGGAAATGCGGTCAACTGGGCAGCCCAAGGTTCGGGTACGGCACTTTCATTAAATGATGTCGCCTTTAATAATGGAACTTTTGTTGCCGTGGGCGGTGGTGGCACGCTCTTAAGCCAGGCCGTTATCTTAACCTCTGCTTCTTTTCAATTCTGGGAACCTCAAGATATAGCGGATGTGGGCTCTTTAGAAAGTGTGACTTTCAGCAACAATTCCTTTGTCTCCATTGGTATTGGGGGTAGAATTATCACGTCACCGGACAACACTCAATGGACGGATCAACTCAGGGGACCAACTGCTTGGTTATTGGGCTCAAAATATTTAAACAACAGATTTTATTCCGTTGGACTTTCCGGAACACTCTTAGCGTCGGCAAATGGTAGGACATGGACTGCTCTGGATTCTGGGATTTCTGGATCATTGTCTGATCTTGCACTGGGCAATGGCAGGTTTGTCGCCATAGGGGGTAGCGGCAATGTAACAACTTCAGCTAATGGAGTGGAGTGGACTGCAGGTAACACAGGGACCAATGCAAACTTAAATAGTATCGCTTTCGGAAATCAAATTTTTGTCGCCGTCGGTAATGGGTCCATCATCCAGACCTCATTGAATGGAGTAGATTGGATGACAGTACAAGCGGCAAACAGCCCCAGCAGCCTCGAAGGTGTTTTCTTTGGTAATGGGCGCTTCGTTGCGGTGGGTCGCGGTAATCTCGCTACGGGAAGCACAAAACGCTCTATTATGACTTCTACCGATGGCATCAATTGGACTGAACATGATCACAATGGAAATGGTCTAAATGATGTTACCTTCGCGAAGGGAATATTTGTTGCCGTAGGAGATAACGGGAATGTTCAAGTTTCATCGGACGGCATGAATTGGAATACATTTCTAGCTGGTACTGCTAGCTACCAGGGAGTAAGCTTTGGCAAAGGCTTATTTACCGCTGTCGGTGCTGCCGGGACAATAGCAACTTCTCCTAATGGAATGAACTGGATTGAAAGGAATCCCGGAACCCTAAAGGTATTATTTGATGTCGCGTTTGGTACGGATGTCTTTGTCACGGTTGGTAATTCCGGAACAATCTTAACTTCCGGTGAGATTCATCCTCCTCTTTCCGTAAGAGCGAGCAGGGGCCAGGCTACCGATCGCATTCGCGTTGCCTGGCAAGAAGTTAGTAATGCCTCACGCTATAATGTATTTCGCAATACGGAAAATGACAGGAGCAATGCCCTCCTCATTCAACAAGACATTACTACACCTTTCTACGATGACTTTACAGCTGAAGCAGGAGTGGTTTTTAATTACTGGGTCAAGGCTGTAAATCAAAATGAAACCAGTGATTTCAGCATTGTTGCGCGTGGTTACCGACGTATATTTTCTAACCGAATTACCAGCTGGGGAAAAAATGATAATGGACAAACGAACATTACACCTGATTTATCCCAGCTCACCGCAGCTTCCAGTGGAATAGGTTTTAATCTCGGGTTAAATCCTGATGGAACAGTGACGGCCTGGGGGAGAAATGATCGTGGCCAGGCTTCAGTACCACCAGGTTTATCTGATGTCATCGCTGTCGCGGCTGGTTTCTTTCATAGTTTAGCTTTAAAATCAGATGGCACCGTCGTAGCCTGGGGATTAAATAGTGCCGGTCAGGCGACACCGCCCCCTGATCTTACCGGTGTCGTCGCGATTGCGGGTGGTGGTGTCCACAGTCTCGCTTTAAAATCAGATGGAAGCGTTGTCGCCTGGGGCAATAATAGAGTGGGACAAATGGATATTCCGGAAGATCTTCAAAATGTTGAATCTATTGCAACGGGTGCTATACACAATCTGGCTATTAAATCAGATGGTACCGTCGTAGCCTGGGGTGATAATAGATTTGGCCAGATTGATGTGCCTGCTGGTTTAAGTGATGTGATCGCTGTCACTGCCGGTGCACAGCACAGTCTCGCGGTAAAATCAGATGGGACCATCATCGCCTGGGGTGATAATAGTTTAGGGCAACTGAATGTTCCTGATATTGCATCAGGATCTGTAATTTCAACCGCGAATGCAAAAGGTAATATCAGTTCACAGTTTAACGCCGGTTCGGTCACCTCCATAGCCTCTGGTCTCTTCCATAACATTATATCACTCGCAGATGGAACAGTTGTCGCCTGGGGTAATAATGCAGATGGTCAAACAGAAATACCGGAAGCACTTTCAGGTGTCACTGAAGTCGTCGCGGGAGCAGATCATAATCTGGCCTTGCTCGGAACAGGGATTCCTTTGATATCCACGGTTGGGCCTGGGCTGCTTGAATTGGATCCAGGGTCTACAGCTGAATTTACAGTCGTCGTCGAAGGACAGGAACCGTTGAGTTTCCAATGGCGAAAAGATGGACAGATTATTGAGGGAGCTGCAAGTAATGCTCTCAATATTAACAACGTTCAAAGTACGGACGCTGGCAGCTATACCGTGGAAATCAGTAACACCATCGGAACTGCCTTCAGTTCTATCCTCACCTTGGTCGTTGATGGATCGAGTGGCCCGAAAGTTATCAGTCAACCAAAAAGCCAAAGAGTGGATTCCGATACGGTGGTTGAATTATTCGTAGAAACGGAGGGAGATGGCAGTAATTATAGTTGGTTTATGGGAGAGCGAGGTGATTCCTCGAATCCTATTTCAGACGGCGGTGGCAATACAATCTTGTCGACTGGAACCCAGAGCACATTATTGACAAGCCCTCAAAGCAGCACGAATTTTTATTGGGTTCGGATCACAGGAGCGGAAGGTATAACTGACAGCGTTACTGCTATTGTTACAGTTAAGGGTGAGATCACAGTTGTTCCCGATGAGGTAGCACTGGATGGGAGCGGTACGGTTGTCGGTTTTAACATCGTGCATTCCAATGGGAATGTCTTCGATCAGATACTTCTTGAAGGTCCTTTAGTTACAATGCGAGCCGATCCGGGCCAGATAACTCGCGCGTCCTTTATGGATGAAGATGATGATATCGTTCAGGTGGAATATTCCGGTGAAGGCACACTGACTATAATTCTCGATGCTGACACCTTTGAAGGACCAGCGCCGCCCCGAAAATATAATCAGCCTGATGTTAATTATGTTAAGGGACGCCCAAGGATTCTAATTGATGGAGCTGACGAAAGCACTTTCTTCAGCATATTTTCCGTCGGTCGCCTGAATTCAGCCAACCAAAGTTTATTTCCAGAGGATGAAGTTTACGATGCCCAGGCTGATGTCGCATCCGTAGAAATTATAAATGCTTCAGGCATGGGAGGAATTCTCTGTGCGAATACAAATTTTAGTGCATCGACGGGAAATGTTGGACTCAATGCGCCGGGGGTAACTGTCTCGGTCAGGGTTTTAATGGGTGATATCGATGCCTTGGGAGATGCCGTGCCACTCCTCCTCTTCGGTGATAATTCTTTTACCGTGGCGGCACCTAACCCCGGGTTGCGAATCACCGGAGGCGATCTTGTTCAGACCAATGGATCATCAATTGTCATTGCACCGAGCGGATCGACAACGCCGGGTTTCGAGACATTGATTTCACAAAACAATGTAAAGTCAGACGGAACCACACAGCCCACGCAAAGTATCGATGCCATTTTTTCAAACGCTGACGGTGAAGAGATTGCCGTCACCGTTGAAGAAGAGACGATTGAGTAGTTATGCGTAGATGAGATAAAGTGTGAATGCGGATTGCCGCTTAGTCGCATTATCGCTTACACGCATTTCCTTTTTGACCTTTTGACTATCCCCCTCACAGATTCTCAATATTCACCGGTTCAATGTGGTCAGCCGGTTCGAAGCCAAAAATTTTCGCGTAAAAATATAATTCCGCTTCCGTCGCCCTTTTAATATATTTCGCCTGCCGGAATCCGTGTTGTTCTCCCTCGAAAGCTATATAGGCCACGGGTACCCCTTTCTTTCGCAAGGCCTCGACCATCATTTCCGCCTGGTTGGGAGGAACAATTTTATCTTCCAACCCCTGGAAATAAATTATCGGCTTCCCTAATTTATCTAAATGATAGAGTGGTGAGCGATCGCGGTACAATTGCGCCGACTCCGGGTATGGCCCTATTATTTTGTCCAGATAGCGCGATTCAAATTTGTGCGTGTCTTTAGCCAAAATCTCAAGGTCACTGACCCCGAAATAACTCGCACCTGTTCTATAAACTTCGCCGAAGGTCAGTGCACTAAGAACGGTATACCCCCCTGCACTTCCACCACGTATTGCCATCCTCTTGAAATCGACATAACCCTTATCAGCCAGGTAACGCGCACCATTTTCGCAGTCATGCAGATCGACTACACCCCTTTGTCCATTTAGCCGACGACGGTAATCAGTACCGTATCCGGTGCTGCCACCATAATTAATATCAAAGACGGCAAAACCTCGGCTCGTCCAGTATTGGATTCGATAATCCAGAACCGCATCTGTTGCTGAGGTTGGGCCACCATGCATAATAGAGATTAACGGTGGCAATTCCCCCGATGGGCCAGTTAATTCTTTATTTTTTGGAGGGTAAAAAAACCCATGAGCTTTAAGATTATTTTCAGTAGGAAACTCAATTGTCTTTGGGACTGAGAGATAAGCGGACTCAACTGCGAGCGAATTGGACTTGCGTATAACTTCGATCTCTTGGTTTTTTAAATCCATGGATAGAATCGCACTGGCTTCAGTCGGTGATCCTCCTGAAAATACTACTTTGCCTGCGTTGACCTGTACATTTTCAATTAACGTGTAAGGTGTATCTATTTTTTCGAGTGATTTAGTAACGGTATCCAGTCTCGCCAGATTCCAGATGCCTTTTTGAGAATAGGCACATAGGATAGACTGCTCCGACTCGAATCCGTATTTAGACATACCGAATACCCATTGGGGTTGCCCAAATTCAGCTTCCATTGGATAGAGAGGTTCAACCTTACTCTCTTTATAGCGATAAATGTTCCACCACCCCGTCCGGTCTGATACAAAGTAAAGGATATTATCCGGTGACCATTCCGGTTGGAAGATTGATTCGTTGTGCCCACCTGCAACGATGACAGAAACATTGAGGCGACCATCATCTGCAAAGTTTGCCATGGTTACTTCACATCCATCCCAAGGCATATTGGGATGATCCCAACACAACCAGGCAAGCAGTCTACCATCGGGACTGATGCGTGGTGAAGAATAGAAATCCTTCCCTGACACCAATACTTCTACCTTATAGGGTTCTTTGAGGTCGATACTGACAATTGTATTAATCGGTTCACGTTTCGCATTGCGATGATCTTCACGTACACCTATCAGCCGGTCTCGTATGCGGTCGTACCTGAAGTCAGCATAAAAGTAATTCTCCTCCTCGGTGATAGGAAAGGGATCGGCATCCACTCGCTTACAGTATATTCTTTGATCATTGAAGTGGGTGAAGTAAAGTGTGCCATCATCGACGACATAAGCACCACCCCCGTACTCGTGAACCCGGCTGCGGGCATTAAAGGGCGTGGGTATTTGATCTGGTAGCTTCCCCTCTGGACTTCTTTTTACGACTACGCAGCGCCCACTCTCCTGGGGTCGTCCCTCCAGCCAATAGATTGCTTCACCGTCCAGGTCTATTTCAAAAAAACGCACGCTATCAGCGAGAACCGTGTCCATCGTTATCGGCGATTTCCACGACCCATAGGGACTGACTGTCTTTTTACTCATGTTTAATCTAATAAACTTTTTAAATACAAACTGATAAATAGTAAGTAATTAGGCATGAAGAAGCGTACCGAGACAGCCCGCTCCACATTAACACTTAAAACTTAACACCTAACACTGATCGATAGATCACTCTACAGCTTCTTAATCTTGTCCTTTTCCGTCACCCCGGACATGACTTCGATATTGATCCCGTCGGAGAGCCCCGTCTCAATCTGTTTTTTCTCAAATTCCTGGTAATCTTTCTCTATTTCAACAAAAATATTATCCTTTTCAAAAGTGAGATTGCTTTCACGGACCGCGAGAACATTTTCCCTTGTATCGAGGACAATATCCGCGTTTGCGCTGTAACCCGCTCGGATAAAATGTTCCTCCGATAATTCAACTGCCGCTCTGATTTCGAATTGAATCGCACCTTCTATTTCTTCACCTTTTGGCGATATATATTCCAGTAACGCTTTAAATTTCTCCGTGTCGATGGCCCCAATAGTTAATATCAATTCCATCCCATCTTTAATTTTTCCGATCTCTGATTCATCCACGTGTCCTTCAAAGATCATCGACTTCATATCTGCAATGAACATGATGGTTGTTCCCTCGTTAAAGGTATTCGTTTCAATAATGAAAGTCCCCTCTCGAACCGGAACGTCGAGAACCATCCCATTAACCGTAGAGGTCACTTCATTCGTAACCTGCCCCTCCTTATTCGAAGTACCCTCTCGTATCAACTGAACATTGTTCGCTGCAGATTCCAATTGTTCTTCGGCGAGATTGAACTCGAGAACGTACTGGTCATAATCAAATTCTGAAATGAACTTTTTCTCATACAATTGTGCCTGTCTTTCCTTTTCCTGTTTTGCATTTTCAAAATTGATCCGCGCGGTATTGAGCTGAGATTCGGCATTGTTAAGATTTACCATATCTGGAATTATCCTGATCTTAGCGAGCAGGTCTCCATCCTTAACAATTTCACCCGGTTCGACATAAAGCTTTTCAACCACTCCTGATACCTGTGACTTGATTTCAATTTCTCTCCTTGGGGTAATCGTCCCGGTAGCTACCGCTTTCTTGACAATATCCGTGTAAAATGGCGTTTCCGTTTCAAAGAGAACATCCCTTTCCACTGCCTTTCGGTAAAGAAATACAAGGGTTCCGTAGAAACTTAAGACCAAAAATGCAACTATTATTATGACGTAAAATTTTTTCATCTGCTCTATATGTTTATCTGATTTATTTATACCTGATCGCTTCCATCGGACTGATTAAAGCCGCCTTCCGCGCTGGTGACGTTTAGAACCAGGCATAGTAGGACAAGGACGATGAAAATTCGCCTTAAAAATAGATACCGATCGTCGGCAATAGGGTCATACTCGTTTTCAATGGAGATAGCTTCCGTGCGCGTGAGAATATTTAAATATCTGCCCATCACAAAAGGGGGTTATTAAATATGCATCATCGTTAAATGAGGTAAAGCAGTCATGGGGTAACGTAAAGCTAAGATGATTTATTGCTAATTAAACCAATTAGCAAGTCTTATCCCGATTTTTTAACCGTTATGTTTCTCGTCGACATTCATAATAAACCGTTAATGGATATAACCGAATAATCCACGACCTAATACTCATAAAATCCTCGTTAGTTTTCCCCGCTCATCATCTTAGTAATTTAAAATTTTATGAAATGGCTGGATAAGTGGGAGGTGTATTGTTTTATTAATTACCATCAGCGTACATAATCATCCCTGATCTCCTTAATATCAGTAAATTACCTGGAAATATAATAATATCTTATGAAAACAATTGTTCAGATTTCTCTCGACCTCACTAACATAGAAGAAGCCCTGGAAACCTCCGAGATGGCCATGCGGGCCGGGGTCGATTGGCTCGAAGCGGGAACGCCGCTCATCCTTGCAGAAGGATTACATGGAGTTAAATCGCTGCGCGAGCGTTTTCCGGACACTCCGATCGTGGCCGATCTCAAGACTATGGATGGGGGTTACCTCGAGGCGGAAATGATGGCTAAAGCCGGGGCCACCCAGGTGGTAGTGATGGCTAAAGCGCATGATGAGACAGTAATACGGGTAGTTAAAGCCTGCCAGGATTTCGGGATTGAGGTGATGGGTGATAATTTAGCCTGTGAAGATATGGTAGGTGCGGCAAAGCACCTGGAAGACCTGGGATGCAACTATATCGTTCATCACATTGGCTATGATGAACGCGGGGGAATGCACGAACGGGGAGAAAATGCGCCCAGTCCACTGGATCAATTAAGAGAAGTCGTGCAAGCAGTCAGTGTCCCCGTTCAAGCTGTTGGCGGGTTGACCATTGAACAAGCGATGCGTACACCGGAGTATGGTGCCCCCCTCGTAGTTCTCGGGGCTCCCTTGACAGTTGATGCCGACTCCTTTAAAACAGCATCAGGTGATGTTGAAGGATCTCTCAGATTGATTTGTGAAAAAGTCCATAGTTATAATAGTTAATCAACTTATATTGAGCGATGAATTCACCGGCCGTAGTAAATTTCGAAAATAAACCTAACGCGGTAGAATTGCGTGAAGTCCCCTCACCCACAATCGGTGATGAGGATGTTCTACTGGAAGTTCATGCCGTCGGCGTATGCGGCAGTGATCTGCACCAATGGGCTGCACAACATAGCTGGGCGGTGAATTATCCCGTCATCCTCGGGCACGAATTCAGCGGAACAATTAGTGAATGCGGTTCGCGTGTCGACAAATGGGCTGTGGGCGACCGCGTGGTCAGTGAGACAGCGGCGGTTATCGATAATGACAGTCCGATGACTCGACGGGGTCTTTATAATCTCGATCCCAATCGCCAGGGATTCGGCTACGGTGTCAATGGGGCAATGACGAAATTCGTCCGCGTCCCCGCCCGTTTACTCCATAGAGTACCGGATAATTTATCGATGCAGCATGCGGCATTAACCGAACCGTGTTCAGTTGCATTTAATGCGGTTGTAGAAAACTCGCGTATTAAACCTGGAGACCGCGTCGTGGTATTGGGACCGGGCACGATTGGGGTTCTTTGTGCGGCTATGGCTCGACTCTGTGGCGCTGAGGTCGCAATCGTCGGATTGGAATCTGACATACACCGGTTTCAAGTGGCTAAAAAGTACGGCTGTGAAGCTATTGTCGGGAGCGCTGATGACTGGGCGAGACAGCGAGATGGCCTGGGAGCCGATGGCGTAATCGATACCGCGGGTGTTTCTATCACTTTGAAGACTGCACTCGATCTCGTCCGCCCCGCAGGGTGGATTACTAAGGTTGGTTGGGGAAAACAACCGCTCGGCTTTTCTCTCGATCCCCTTGTGGCTAAAAATGTTACGTTGCAGGGCAGCTTCAGCCACAACTGGCCGGTTTGGGAGAGGGTGATCGCCCTCTTAGCCTCCGGTCAGCTGGACATTGAGCCTGTCGTCGGCGGGATCTGGCCTCTCCATGAATGGAATGAAGCATTTGAGACAATGCATAGCGGGCGCATTGTAAAAGCTGTGCTCGATCCCAAGATCGATTGACCGCTTCTCATGACTGAAAATTCAAGTTTCCCCACATTTTCTGTCAGTGAGTTTACCACCTGGCACCAAAGTTTTGAAGAGGATGTTAAGCTCTATCATGCCCTGGGGATCGAAGGCATAGAGATTTGTGAACGCAAGCTTTCCACCGATTATAATGAGGCGCTCAATCAATTGGCGATCGTTCGTGAGTACGGACTTAAAGTAACCAGCGTTCAACCGCGCGTCCATGCGCTCTTCAAAGACTTCATGTGCCCGGATATCGAAAATCCCGAGGAACGGCACGGACAGTTTCGTCAATCTATTGATCTATTCTCCGAGGCTTTTCCCGATGAAGATCTCATCCTCGTAACGATTTCCGGGAGCGCGCCGGAAATGAACTTTCAGTCAGCTCACAAAATCGCCCGCGAACTCTATCCTGATCTAGCGGATTATGCCGCTGAAAAGAATGTTCGCATTATGTATGAACCCTTGAGCCCGGTTCTCATGAATAATGACACTTTTACCTGCACCATGCACGAAGCGATGGATCTTATTGAAGACGTCAATCGTTCCAATTTTGGACTTATGCTCGATGTTTATCACGTGTGGCGCGAACCGGTAATTTATAATCGCATTGAGGCTCTCGATGACCGTTTATTCGGTGTTCATTTAAGTGATTGGCCGGAAGGTGAACCGCGGCATCCCGGTGACAGGCGCATTTGCGGTGAAGGGGTAATTGATTTCCCGCGTCTGCTTGGCGCGATTGAAAAGTCTGGTTATCGAGGAGCGTACTGTCTTGAAATATTTTCCATCGACGAGCTACCAGACTCGCTATGGCAGGCTGATCCGTCGGAAGTTATCCGCAAGAGCCGCAGCAATTTTGAAGCGGCATGGGAGAAGAGACATTGCGATTAAAAGACAAAGTAATAATAGTTACCGGTAGCACGACCGGCATCGGTGAAGCGATCGTTCGCGCCTGTTCGGCTGAAGGGGCGGATGTTCTCGTACATGGACGTAATAAGGAACGGGGTGAACAGATCGTTGCCAGCTTAAACGGTAAAGCCAAACTTCACATCGATGATATGAGCGATCCCCTCGCTCCTCAACGCCTGGTTGATGCGGCGATAAACACTTTTGGTAAACTAGATGGTATCGTCAATAACGCCGCCTATATCATACGCAGCAACCTTTACACGACTGACGTGGACACTTTCGATAAAGTTATGGCCGTCAATGTCCGCGCTCCCCTCCTCATGACAAAGGCCGGAATAGAATATTTAAAGCGGACCCAAGGGGCGATTGTAAATATTGGATCAATCAATGCCTATACGGGTGAACCCAATCAACTTGATTATAGTATGGCTAAGGCAGCACTGATGACACAATCCCGCAACTTGGCTAATCTACTGGCCTCTGACCAGGTGCGTATTACCCACTTCAATGTGGGGTGGGTCATCACACCCAACGAATATAATCTTAAAATCTCAGAGGGATTACCCGAGGGCTGGTCTGACAAACCTGATCTTGAGTATGTCCCCACCGGTAAAATGACGAGGCCGGAAGAGATTGCACCGCATGTCGTTTTTTGGCTCAGTAATGACAGCAGGCCGATTACCGGCAGTGTCATCGATCTCGAACAATTTCCAGTAATTGGTCGCATTCCTCTCAAAGAGGGTGACAATAATAAAGAAAATTAATATGCCAAAATTAGCAGCATTCCCAAAAGCGTATTTAGACGAGTTGTGCATCAACGGTAAAATGTCTCTCAAAGAATGGATTGAGCTGGCAGCCACCCTCGATATTGATGGATTGGAATTCTATACCGGAATAATCGACTTGAAAGACCCGAAAAAGTGGGCCGACTACCGGAAAATGGTTGAGGACCATGAGCTGGAGATTCCCATGATGTGTTGCTCGCCTGACTTCACGCATCACGACAAAGCGTTTAGAGAAAAACAAATTAACTTGGAAAAAAGTTGGATTGATATGTGTGCGGAATTTGGCGGTTCCTATTGCCGCGTGCTCTCCGGCCAACGACGCCCTGAAGTTTCTCGCGAAGACGGCTTGCGTTATACGGCGGATGCAATAAACGCATGTATTCCTTACGCCACTGAACGTGGCATTACGCTTATCCTCGAAAATCACTACAAAGATAATTACTGGACCTATCCCGAATTCGCCCAGTATATCGATGTGTTTTGCGATCTCGTCGATCTTATTGACTCCCCTCAGTTTGGGGTCAACTACGACCCGAGTAATACCCTCATTGCCGGCGAAGACCCCTTGGAATTACTCGACCGTGTTAAACACCGAGTCGTGACCATGCATGCGAGTGACCGTTATGTCGCAGAAGGTACGTTGGAAGACCTTCGCAAAGAAGAAAATGTTGAAGGTTATGCCAGTCGTATGCGACACGGTGAAATTGGAGAAGGTCTTAATGACTATGATAAAATTTTTACCATGCTTCACGATGCCGGATTCAATGGATGGGTCAGCATTGAAGATGGGGTTGATGGCATGGACCAAATGCATAGAAGTGCTGCTTTTCTGCGAAAAAAATTCGCACAATATTGGCCCTAACGGAAATAAAAGTAAGGGATATCGCTTTAGGATCCTTTCGATCCTTCCAGTCAGTTGATTTTTTACCTATCCTGAATCTTAATTAACCATGGTAACCTTGCAACCCGTGGCTCTATTCAATATAAACTCTATTCATGGCCGAAGAGATACCCATCGAAATTGTTGCCATCTATCTATCACCAGACCACGACTTTAAGGGACGGCATGGGATGGAGAGATATAATAATACCGTTCATGCCGTTGAGAGCGTCTCTTGTGTCACCGGTAAGGGGTTGATCGGTGATCGCTATTTTGACTTTCGGGACAATTACAAGGGTCAAATTACTTTTTTCAACTGGGCCATATATGAAAACATGCGCAATAAATTTGATAAACCTGATCTCTCTTCCAGTGTCTTTCGTCGAAACCTGATATTAAAGGGTATAGATTTAAACAAGCTCATAGGAAGAGAGTTCATTATTCAAGGCGTGACATTTTCCGGCAGTGAGGAATGCGCACCCTGTTATTGGATGGACGAAGCGGTCGCTCCAGGCGCCGAATCTTTTATGAAGGGCGAAGGCGGTTTGCGCGCGCGTATTCTCAGCAATGGATCGTTGACCAGGGGAAATACAGATCTTACCTTAAAAGAAAAGATCTAGAATCTTTGCTGCTATATGAAATCTTGCTCCTCGTGAAGAAACTTTTCGGTAAAATATAACGAAAGTTTATTGATAATTTTGACGTCGGGATAATTTAAATCACGCGCTAATTCCATACCTAGTTTTACTTTTTCTCTGCGAATCAAGGCAAAGGGGAAGTAATTGCTTTTATCGTTTTCTGAAGTTGAATCCATTGATTGATTAATACCCGGCCAAATATCTCTATCCCCGTCAGATGACTCTGGCGTATGGCGGTATGTGTAATTATTATTGGATAATGCGATTGTCTTAATACCTATACGGTATTTCCCCCTGAAACTTTAATAAGACTTGCTTACAAACGATTAACCGTCATTTATGGCCTCCCCTCTCTTTATACCATCTGATTGATGTACATATATTTATAAAACTTAAATCCTTAATTTCCACGCGCATGATTTATCGACTGTACAGGTTATAAGTTTACGCATCAGCAGACGGTGATAGAGGGTTAGACAACGAAAAACCGCTGGACATTACCTATTTGCATTCACTACAGTGATATAACTCAGTCTGCAAATTGGATTGAACAATTTAGCAAATTCAACCATTATTCACTTGGAATCAAGACCAGCATGTTATGCGTAAAACTAATTAGCAGGTATTTATATCATGATACATAAAATAGAAGAACCCGCTGAAATTGGCCATGCGAGAACAGCTTTAACGCGAACCGAAGTTCAGTTTTATGATACTTTCGGTTTTCTCATCCTGCGAAATCATTTCACCCAGGATGAGATGAAGGCGATCAGTGATGAATTTGAATACGCTGTAGAGTTGGAATTTAAAGATAAACCATTTGAAAAAGACCTTCCGACAAGTGAGCGTGCTCAGTGCCTGTCGTTTACCGATTCTACTACTCCGCTATTAGTAGCATTAGCTGAAGATCCACGCTATTATAAAATCGCTGAGCAACTCCTGAGCGGTGAAATCATAGGTGCCCAAGGTGGCGGATGTCTCTACGTAGGCGATACACGTTGGCATCCCGATCGGGTTCCTGATGGTCGTTATAAAACTGCGGTGATTGATAAACCAAAAGAATACAGTCGTTATTCCAATCACAATTTTGGCTGTAAATTTGCCTTGTACTTAGAAGCTGTCGATGCCGACACAGGAGCCCTTCGCGTTTTACCGCGAAGCCATAGGCAACCCCTTTATGGGGAGCTTCGGAAGATACCAGGAATTACAGATGCGGAAAATGTACGCAGCCTCCCTGGATTTGTCTGTGCCACAGAGCCGGGAGATGTCCTTATTTTTAACCACAGCTGTTGGCATGCCAGTCTCGGGGGTAAAAGTGGGCGCCCCATGATTGCCGCCGGATACTACGCTTATCCACGCACCGAAGATCAGGCCCAGGAACTCCGTGAAACATATATGCATAGTAAAATCCTGAGTAAGGATTATTCAAAAGAGGGGAAAGAAACTGAGCCTTTATCGGAGTGGAATCAAAATCCTAATCAAAGCCCCCTCCGTGCAAAATGGATAGAATACAAGCGGGAGTTTGGTTACTTTGACTACAAAAGTGGATCTTTAGAAGAAGAATTAAAAGCACCTTAATAGAAAAATAATATGATCCAATCTGTTATATTTCCCAAACCAAATACAGGTCCACGCTTGTCCCTGAATAGTGATGAACTCCAATTTTTTGATATGTTTGGCTTCATAGTCCTTAAACAGTTTTTCACTGAAAATGAAGTTGAAAAAATAAATGAGGAACTTGAAAAAGCGAAGGCAATTACTTTTGCCGATCTGCCTTTTGATCCGACTATTCCTTCAAGTGATCGACTGCAAACGATCCAACTTTCCCATTCCTATTCGCCCTTTATTTTTACGCTTTCGGAAGACGAACGCGTTTATGGTATAGCAAAACAGCTTTTTGGTGAGGAGCTCATCGGCCATCAATGTCATGCCAGTTCATTTGTCGGTGATACGCGATGGCACCCCGACCATCCACCTATTAACCCCTATCCCGACCACCGCTATGGAATCAAGTTTGGATTTTATGCCGATACGCTCACTGCGGATACCGGCGCGCTGCGTATTATCCCTCGCAGCCACAGGCAACCTTACTATGGAGACCTGAAGAAAATGCCGGGAATCAGTAATCCCGAAAATATTGAAGCCTTTCCGGGCTTTGCCTGTGAAAGCAATCCGGGAGATGTTGTTTTATTTAATCTCAACTGTTGGCATGCCAGTCGCGGAGGAAAAGCGGGGCGGACAATGCTGGAGATTGTTTACTATGCTTATCCTAAGTCCACCGACCATATTGAACAGATGCGTGGACAGGTCAAGTGGTCGAAGCAATTGATTAATACTCGCACTGATGATAAGAGCGCCAAACCCGATTATAGAAGAGAGTGGTTTTTAAATAAAGAAAATAGCCCTCTCCGCGCCAGTTGGATAGAACGGCAGCGGAAATTAGGGATCGCCGACTAGACTAAGTTCATCATCCCTCCTCAAGGGTATATTCTGGATTGAAACCGCTGGGAAATTCCAGTTTACCCAAGCTATACAGAATCAGATAGGCTCTAGAAAATCCGATAGCGATTCATTGGCTTGGCGTACGTGTCGACATAGAAATCGAGAGAGTTCCTTGAGCATAATCAAGCCAATGTCTTGATGATTGTCGATGATCGTATTAAAATCTTCTTTTTTTAATTTCAGGATCCAAGCTTTTGTTTGTGCAACGACGGTGGTCGATCGTGGATAGTTGTCGATAACGGACATTTCTCCGAAAGAGGCTCCATTTGTTAAGGTGGTTAGTTTAACCGTTTCTCCCCAATCAGAATCCTTGATCACTTCGAGTGTCCCTTCGATTATAAAAAATACAGAATCACCGATATCTCCTTCCGAAAAGATCTTGGATTCAGGTTCAAGGTCAAGCGACTCAATATGATCCGAGACAGATGCCAGTTGATCCTTGTTTAATCCGGAGAAGAAAGGCAGACTCGAAAGCCCTTTTATTATTTTTTCATTTCCCATCGTCTTTATAACTATTGAATTATCTGATACACAGAAGTCGATGACGATAAAATAAGTTTTTGCTAATCATTTAAATGGGTTCAAGGTATTCGGAAAGCGAAGAGTTTGATTCTCGCACACGCTGACAGACGATTTGCGCTAGACCTTTAAGCAAGGAAACACCGATGGCCGGGTGCTTTTCAAGAATCGTTTCAAAATTATTTTTATTTAATTTCATAACTGACGACTTTGAACGTGATGTTATGGAAGCAGACCGTGGGAGTTCATCAATAAGAGACATTTCACCAAATACGCTGCCATCGTTCAAGGAGGCAATTTTAATAGCTTCCCCCCAGTCAGAATCCATCGAGACCTCGAGTTCGCCCTTTAAAATAAAATAGACCGAATCGCCATCATCTCCTTCTTTAAAGACTGTGGTATCGGGTTCAAATTCTAGTAACTCAACATAGCTGGAAAACACTGCCAATTGATCTGGGTCTAACCCGAAAGTATAGGAAAAGCTTTTCAACTCCTCTAATATTTTCTCATCTGTCATGTTATAATTTTATATAGAATAAATTTTGTATATCGCCTTCTATTATTCAAACGCCATCGGCGGTTCTTTTAATTGGCTTTCATTCCCGTCGCGCACATGCTGACATAGAAAATCGGTAAGCTCCATTAAGAGGATAACACCGATAGGCGGATGCTTTTGTAAGAGTACATCAAAATCATTCTTTTTTAATTGCAGGACGTCAGACTTAGAATTTGTCACGATTGTTGCTGACCTTGGAAGATTATCGATGAGCGACATTTCTCCAAATGAATGTCCCTCCGTCAAGGTGGCGAGCTGAATGGATTTTCCATTGCTAGAGTCAATCACGACTTCGAACGATCCATTTGGCGATATGGTAGATCAAGTGGAAGCTTCCTCCCAGCGGGACGACAATGTATTAAAAAATTTAGAGCGCTTAGAAATCCCCGAGGACTTTCCCATAATTATTTCGAGAGTATCATCCGCGACCAAACAACTTTGTGCAGATGAAGAGATAAAAACCCTGAGTGAATTTATCGGATTCTCTCAGAACATGGCACAAAACGTTATCGTTGGAGGTGATTTCAGAAACCTGCTTAATTGCATTGCCCATATTGACGAAGAAGGTCTTGCCACTTTTCTCCCCTTTAGAATAGGCAAGAAAGGAATTTATCTTCCTGAAGCCATCGGTCATTTAGTGGACACTCTTGAAATAGAAGATAATATGAATTTTGAAGAAGAATTAACGGAAGAAAACGCCGAACTCATTACCGCTAATATGAATGCTTTGTTTCATTGGTTTACGGAAGAGAAAGGTGAATTGAATAACATTATGGTTGAGAACGGTGATCTCAGTCGCTATCTTCTTGTATTGAATGATCCCGCTAAAGAAAAAAAGGCGGCAACCTTAATCACCCTATACTTTCAACCAGAAAAAGTGCTGCCCGGTAGAAAAGGCCTATGGGGATCCATATCCAGTCTCTGGAAAAAGAACTAAAAGGTTAATTTACAGTTTTGCTTGCACTCCCAATTTTGAAATTTCAATATTATGGAGAAGCCTCAGTTAAATCCCCAAAAAAAACCGCAACTGAGCTTGAGACGATCCGGTGCGGAAAGTTCGGATGAAGCGAGCTCTGCTTCCAGTTCCAGTATCGGATCTGGTGGTTCCATCGATGCCATTCTCTCCCGGACGCGACACTCCAAAGACGTTTACGAGGAAAAGGTTAGAACTGAATTAGATGGACAGAATAAGCATTTACAGGAGAAAGAACTTCAGCTCGATGAGCGCGAGCGTAAATTGCAAGAAACACAGGGTCTTATCGATAATGGCGAAAGAACGTTGAGGGAAAATGAAGCGTTACTCGCCGCCCGTGAGATGAATTTGCGTGAATCCCAAGCCTTGTTCACTGCTCGTGAGAAGCTCTTGGAATCAACCCAAAGCGATATGCAGGCAGAGGGAAAGATCGAGGAAGGAACGGAACAGGCATTACAGCAGCTACAGTCGGAATTTGATGAGCGCGAAAATACTTTAAAAGAAAGAGAATCTTTTCTAGAGGAAAGTGAAAACACCTTGATGGAAAAGACACAGAGCCTGCAGGAAAAAGAAACCGAATTAGAGCAACTCAAGGATGATTTAGCCAATGCGAAAACCGGACAACAAAACGAGAGTGAATCTTCATCTGGATCCGAAATTCAAGTTTCGCAGGATATTGAGCCTGAATTGTTGAAGCTTAAGGAGAAGTTGGATGAACGTGAGTTGGCGCTGCAGGAGTCGGAAGCAATGATCAAAGAGAGGGGAGATTTTTTAGAGGCGAGCGAAAACACATTGTTTGATAAAGCGCAGGGCCTGCAGGAAAGAGAGACGGAATTAGAGCAACTCGCAGCCACTCTAGAAGCTAAAGGCGTGTCCGTCCCAAGTGCCAATCCCGAAGAAGATGTTGAAGAACCACCAGAAGTCCTTTAGGAAATCCCGCGAACACGAGAATTGTTACTGAAGTTACAAAGAGGACAGTCGCTTCAGAGCACTGCCATAGCCCAATGGGCGTGACGTTTATTAATTCTTCTTCCATTGTACACGGAATGCCGCCTCTGATCTTCGAGCTATAGCGCGCAGCCTTCGCCTTGGTTGATGGTTGAGCTGAAGTCCCTGTGCTGTCGATTAGCTGGTAGCTGGCCTGGCCTTCAACAAGCTCAGGACCCTGCCAGCCGTAGCCCAACGGGCGAAGGCTGGTGGGAGATACTGGATTCGAACCAGCGACTTCTTGCGTGTCATGCAAGCGCTCTAACCAACTGAGCTAATCCCCCATAAAACAGTCTATAAAATCCCAAAAGCTATCCACTAAAAACAAGCTAATTTCAGGCGATGACAGAAACAACATTATTATTTTTGTCATTCCGGTCTGCTATAATATAGATCTCACTCCTCTATTTTCTGGAATTTGAAATCCAGCGAATATAGCACTTTGTAAAGATTTAAGCTTTCTCGTTTGCCAGGAGGAGCAAGTCGCGGGTGGACATCAAAGGTTTGGCACTATCGAGAAAAGTCTGGAGAAGTTGATCGGGGGTCAAGCCGGAGGTGTCGATCTCCAGCTTCTGCGTAAGCCAGGAAGCTTTAACTTCATCATGGAAACGACCGAGAACCATCGTGATGTCCTCTTTTTTGACCACAGGATAATCATGAGGATGGGATTCCATACGCGCTTCAATGACCTCCGGTCGAGCGGTCAAATGTACGAGAATTCCGTCCTTGGGTAACTCGGTTTCAAATTGCCGGGATCCGACTACTGCACTCCCTGGATAGTAGTAGAGTGGGCCGTAAACTTCTTCTTCTATATGGAATCCGCCCAGCAATATATGATCGAAAATGTTCATGAGGCGGACATGATAGACAATCTGCATTTGCTGCCATCGCTGTTTCAGGGATGGGGATAAAGTAACTATCGTTGCTCGATCTTCTGGTGACAATTGTTGCCGATCGGGAATCGTAAAATGGTCATCGAGATGAAAATTTATTCCTCTTTTATTTCCCCAATTTATGAGATTTTCACATAAGGTTGTCACTCCAGTATACTCACATCCGACAATAATAAGTTTCATTTTAATCTCCCTATTTGTTAATCAATTAGTTCATTCAAATTGAGATGTCCTAAATAGACTATGGCAACTTATTTTTACGTTGATGCGCAATACGTAGTTTTTAAAGCAAATATTAAAGGTCATAGGGCTAAGCTCTAGAGTTTGATAAAATTTGATAAAGCCATACATTGTAACTTGCTGCAAAAAGATCTTGCATAGACTATTAATGAACATACGGTTTTGCATTAAATATTAAAGATTTCTCATGTTAGAGGGACACCGTATAAATTAGAATAATCGTTATGATGAAAAATTGTTTTTTACCTATTACCGTCGTCTTGATCCTCATAATGGGTACTGATGCAAAAGGAGATTCGTTTTCAAATACAAATGAACGCGAGCGTAAGGGTAACGCAGAAGCCCAATACCAGCTTGGGGTTATTTATGAAAGGGGTGATAGCCAGGAGCAAAACTTTTATAAAGCCATTAGATGGCATCGCAAAGCAGCAAACAAGGTCACGCTGATGCGCAAGCACATTTGGGAGAGTTATTAGCTACCGGGCAGGGGGTAGAACAAGCAAATTATGTGGAGGCTACCAGGTGGATGGAAAAAGCTGCTGATCAGGGACAGGGCATGGCCCAATTATTTCTCGCTACGATTTATTGCGAAGGAGCAGGAGTATCGATTCCAAAGGATTATGTTAAGGGGTATATGTGGTTGAGCATTGCCGATGCATCCAGTGAAAATGTAGACAAAAGAGAGATAATCAATATCAAGAAGAAGATGAGTGAAGCCCAGATCGTGGAATCTGAGCGAGAAATAAAAAGCTGGCTAGCGAATCACCGGGGCAAGCTGTAAGGGGACAAGTTTTAAACCTTACACGGCATACAGCATAGCCCATTTATTTATAGAGCAGCCCTGTCTTGGAATAACTTCCAGCTACGACCAGGAGATTCGGTGCGAAAACATTCTATATTTCCATGGTCGGCAACCGTGACATAGCAAGTCCGCCCATCAGGCCCGCCGAACGCGATATTCGTGCATTCCTTTCCGGCAAGTTGAACCTCCTCAAGCACTTTACCCTGAGGTGAAACTTTTGCCACCGTGCCTTTGCCATGGCGTGTCACGAAAAGATTACCGTCGCTATCGCAGCGCATCCCATCCATTCCAAAATCAGGAAACTGGATTAACAGGCGCTTATTACTTATCTCACCATTGGCTGAGAGATTGTATGCCCAGACATTCCGCTGATCCGTTTCGTTGACATAGAGATTACGCTCATCCGGGCTTACCTCGATACCGTTAGTGGTGCCCATTTCTGTTTCCAGTAATGTGACTTTTCCCTTAGTATCAACACGCCAAAGCTGCCCACAGGATTCACTCCAATTGGGATCACTGGCGTAAACAATATCATTAGCGCCAATCGCAATATCGTTGGGTTGGTTCATACTCGGCTCATGCGCGAACACGGAGATATCCCGCGTCACCTTATCAACTTTTAAAATGTTATGATTTGTATAATCGGCTATTAACATTTCCCCTGCTTGATTAAAGCGGATACCATTACCGATGCTGCCGTCGGAGAGTTCGATGTAAACACTGCATTCACCATCCGGGGTGACACACCCAATAGTATGCTCGCGGCCATAGTTAACGGCATAGAGATTACCACTGGAATCACAGGCAGGTCCCTCAATTCCATGAGTAAAGCCATGGAGTGGAGTGAACGTTTTACTTACGTATAACTCGTTCATTAAGCCACTAGTGAAGCGCGGCTTAGCGATAGCTTGTCCAAAGCTTCTGCTTTGGGTTCAACTCCGATACCTGGTTTCATTGTCGCTTGAAATTCGGAAGGACCAGAATGCACCATTTCCGGCTCACCTAAATCGTCGTGATAAAAACGATCGGTGGGAAATATATCCGCTGGATATTTCATGTTAGGGAGTGTTGCGAGAGCGACGCAATGGGCGGCACCTACTGCTGACTCGAGCATACCACCTATCCAACAGGGAATGTCCGCATCCATACAAATTTTATTAATCGCTACGGCATTGGTAATCCCTCCCACTCTACCGGGTTTTATGTTAACCCATTGACAAGCTCCACATTCAATAGCTTTCCGCGCACTATGTGTAGAAACAATACTTTCATCCAGACAGATTGGGGTTTTGATTTGAGCTTGAAGCTTGGCGTGATCGAGCAAGTCGTCATGCATGAGCGGTTGTTCGATCATCGCGAGATTATAACGATCCAGTTCTTTAATTGTGTCGATATCCTTTAATGTATAGGCGCTGTTACAATCGACATGAATGATCGTCTCGGGAAATTCTTTGCGTACCGCTTCAATCATCCACAGATCCCATCCAGGGCGAAATTTCAATTTCACCCGTTTGTATCCATGTGTCTGAGCAGAATACATTTCTTTAAACAATTCGTCGATTGTCTCCATGACA
>Ga0114993_10001799_pt1 | contig 24366 bp, 19 predicted proteins | sample ArcticOcean_MG_C_FD_87042 | JGI IMG/M metagenome (GOLD analysis project Ga0114993, IMG submission 87042) | Marine microbial communities from western Arctic Ocean - ArcticOcean_MG_CB2_150 | ecosystem: Environmental > Aquatic > Marine > Oceanic | place: Arctic Ocean: Canada Basin | collected...
AAGTTCCAGTAAGATCAACACACTCTTCACTCAATTCTTTATGTCAATCAGCAGGTGCTATTGTATGTAAGAAGTGGGTGGTTGAGTTCCATAGGTTGATGAAGGAAAGAGGATACATAGAGGACAAGGACTACCAACAAGTTGCTTTCATTCATGATGAGATACAAGTACTTGTTCGTGAAGGACTTGAAGATACAGTAGGAAAGATTGCGGTAGAGGCAATCACTAACTCAGGTAACCTTCTTAACTTGAGGGTACCACTAACAGGTGAGTATACATTCGGTTCTAATTGGGCTGAGACTCACTGATACTAAAGGGGATAAATGAAATTACTAATTGATGGAGACATACTAGTTTATAAAAACTGTTGTGTATGTGAGAAGGAAGTGGATTGGGGTGACGACATATGGACTTTACATTGTGACTTCAAAGTTGTTATAGGTCTCATTGATTCAGAGGTTAATAAACTTAAGGAGAAGTCTGGTGCAGATGATGTAGTAATGTTTCTCAGTTCACATGATAACTTCAGAAAGAAACTTAATTCATCCTATAAAGCTAAGAGAGTAGGTACAAGAAAACCTGTGTGCTACAAACCAGCACGTAAGTATTTAAGAAATGCATACGTTACGTTACAGTCTAAGTGGTTAGAGGCAGACGACTACTTAGGTATTGAATGTACTAAAGATCCAGAGTACACCTGTATAGTATCAGCAGACAAAGACCTACTCACTATTCCCGGTTACCATTGGGACTTTGAAACTCAATCTATCTTCAAGTTATCAGAGGAGAGTGCAGAGAAGAACTTCTATAGACAGGCACTATCAGGTGACCAAGTAGATGGGTACCCCGGATGCCTTGGTGTTGGTGCTGTTACCGCAAACAAAATACTTGAAGAGGCAGACAAGAACGAGGATAGTCGTTGGGGTGCAGTACTAAAGACCTACAAAGAGAAAGGTTTCGATGAGGAGTTTGCCATACTCCAAACACGAATGGCATACATACTACAGAAGGATCAGTTCAATGGGATAGATAAGTACCCTTCACTTTGGGAACCACCAGTAGAGGATACAGCATGAGTAACTACGACCTAGATGAGATAGAAAGAAAGAGATCTCAGAAACAGAAGACCCAATGGAAAGAGTATGTTGACGAGAGTTTAGAACATCCACTTAATAAATCTTCTAAACCATGTCAACAATGGGACGCACAATCACAATCGTATGTGAGTATTGGTGACGATCAAGATAACATACGATGGTTACATGAGAATGAGGAAGTAACTAATCCTAAACATTACGTAGGGTTAGGAATCACACCACTTGAATACATAACTGCTAACGAGTTAGACTTCCTAGAGGGAAACATAATTAAGTATGTTACTCGTTATCCACATAAGGGTGGAGTGAATGACTTACTAAAGGCTAGAACATATTTAGAAAAACTTATTGAACGAGAGGTAGAAAAAGAATGAGCACTACATTACCAACACAGTACCAACAGTACATCCACCTCTCAAGATACTCACGTTGGGACTATGATAAGAAGAGAAGAGAGACATGGGAAGAAACAGTAGACAGGTACTTCAAGTTCTTTAGAGGACACCTCAAAGAGAACTGTGGTTACACAGTAGACAAGAAGGTAGAGAGTATACTAAGGAGTGCAGTCTATTCCCTGCAAATTATGCCGTCAATGAGGTGCTTAATGACCGCAGGTGAGGCATTAGATAAAGAGAATGTAGCAGGTTACAACTGTGCTTACTTACCCATTGACTCTCCAAGATCATTTGATGAGGTACTATATATACTCATGAATGGTACTGGTGTTGGGTTCTCAGTTGAGTACAAGTACACTAGTCTACTTCCGTTTGTACCTGAGACACTACATGAGACTGACACAGTTATAGTTGTTAGAGATTCTAAGTTGGGATGGGCTAAAGCATTCCGAGAACTAATCTCTCTACTCTACTCTGGTTTGATACCTAAGTGGGACATGAGTGGAGTTAGGGAAGCTGGCTCACCTCTGAAAACTTTTGGTGGTAGAGCTAGTGGCCCTGAACCTTTGGAAGATCTATTTAGATTTGCGGTACGTACATTTAAAGATGCAACATCAACTAAGCTAACCCCATTACAATGTCATGACTTAGTATGTAAGACAGCAGAGGTGGTAGTGGTAGGTGGTGTACGAAGGAGTGCTCTGTTATCCTTAAGTGATGTAGGTGATGAACAGATGCGTACCTGTAAATCAGGAGAGTGGTGGGGTAGACAATCCCAACGTGCACTAGCAAACAACTCAGCTAATTACCACACTAACCCAGATGTAGGTACCTTCCTTAAGGAATGGCAAGCCTTGTATAACTCTAAGTCTGGTGAGCGTGGTATATTCAGTAGTGCTAATGCTAAGAAGCATGTTAATACCTTGAATGTAGATATTAATAACCCACTCAAAGGAGACAGGAGAGAAGAGAGAGATGACTTTGGAACTAACCCATGTTCAGAGATAATCCTGAGACCACGAGAGTTCTGTAACCTGACTGAAGCAGTAGTAAGGAGTGATGACACTCCAGCTTCACTATCAAGGAAGGTGGAATTAGCAACAATACTAGGTACATGGCAGTCCACACTCACTAGCTTTAGATACTTAACTAGCAAGTGGAAAACAAATTGTGAAGAGGAGAGACTACTTGGTGTCTCACTCACAGGTATAATGGATTGTCCACTTACTAACGGATCAAGTGGGGAGAACCTACCTAACCTACTCACTAAGCTAAGAGAAAAAGCAATAAAGACTAACGAAGAACTAGCTGGTGAACTTGGTGTAAGTAAGTCTGCTAGTATAACTTGCGTTAAACCTTCTGGAACAGTTAGTCAACTCGTTGACTCTGCCTCTGGAATCCACACACGGCACAGTCCTTACTACATTAGGACAGTTAGAACTGATGTAAAAGATCCCTTGTGCACACTACTGATTGATAGTGGGGTACCTTATGAACCTGACATAACTAATCCCAGTAATGTCATGGTCTTTTCTTTCCCCATGAGATCCCCTAAGTATTCTCTAACAAGAAAAGATCTCTCCGCTATCGCTCAGCTAGAGCTTCATGGTATTTATTCTAAGTTCTGGGCCGAACATAAAGTTAGTCAGACTATCTCTGTTAAGGAAGAGGAGTGGCTTAGTGTTGGCTCCTATGTCTATGATAACTTTGATGACATATCAGGTGTTTCCTTTTTACCTTACTCTGATTACATTTATAAACAAGCACCATACACAGAGTGTACTAAGAAAGAATTCGACACACTAAGCAAGAGTCTACCTACTATTGATTGGGAGAATCTTCTTAAATATGAGACACTTGACAGTACCTCTGGTTCACAGGAGTTAGCTTGTGTTGCAGGTGCTTGTGAACTATAATACAAAAGTGGACATTTATGGACTATAACAACTTGGTATCAAAAGAGTTATTACAATATTTAGAAGAGATGTTTCCTGATAGACTACCACCTAGAGGGTGTGATATGACAGAGGTTTCATTCCTTCAAGGACAACAGGCTGTAGTCGTAAGACTTACACAATTATATGAGGAGGATAATGGGTGGACTACTGGGAGGTAAATCAGCGGCTCCAAGAATTAATATGCCCCCGCCACCACCACCTCCTGCACAGATGGACACTCCAGATATAGCAGAAGCAGAGATGGAAATGTTGGATGCTCCTAAGTCTGAGGTATCAAAGGCTAAGTACCAGAAGAAAAAGAAGGGAAAGGCTAAAGGAAAGTCCCATTCAAATTATAAGGGTGGAGGATTAGGAGGATAACTTTAACACACACATACACACACTATGGGAACACTTACACACTTACACATAAGACCAATAGAATCAGAAGAAGAAAGACTACAAGTTTATAAGGAAGCAGAGAAGGATGGTAACAGACACCCACTCATGCCTACCCATGTGGTCAAGAAGTACAATGATATTGTTGGTGCATTCTGTTTATTTAGTCCAACAGTTTACTGGTGGATGCATACTAAAAAAGTAAGAGGAAGAGATTCGTATTCAGTATTTCAAGCAATGGATGCCCTTCTAGCTAATGAAGGTGTACATGAATTTGTCTTACCATGTGAACCTGAGTCTCCTTATTTCTCTTTACTATCTAAAAAACTAAGTCACCATTCCGGTACAGAAGGTGGGGATTGGAGACTATTCTTAAATGAAATTTAAATATGGGTGGATCAACTAAAGATGCATTAGACAATGTACAGAAGCAGAAGTATGCTATGGATGATAATGCAAGAAACTACAAAAGAGATAAGATAGATGAGCAAACTAGAGCAGGTCAACATACTGCTGGTCAAAACACTGGTCATCTTATGGGTGAATTTGAAGCTGGAGTAGCAGAAGTTGGAGATTTTGCAGAGAGGAACACCCGATCTTTGATGCCTCAAGGTGATGGTGATGGTGCTCAAGGTTCTGATTCAGCCGAAGCAAACTACTCATCTAGTGGACAGACACAGACAAGTTCTGGTAAGGGAAAGAAAGCAAACCTTAAACAGAAAGATAAAAAGAGTGTTAAAGGTGCTTCAAAACAATTAACTAAGAAAAATAAGTAGGAAGAAAAAACTAACGGACTGAGGGGACTAGTGTTAAAATTATTACCACCAAAAAAGGTAGAAGAAAACTGGGAAACATATAAGGAACATCTTATAACAGCTTTTGAAGCTACTGAAGGTGGGAGTATCCTTACAGAAGGTGGTTCAGAAGAGTATTTAAAAGGTATCTATGATAGATTGATGAATCCTTTTACTCAAAGTATGCACCTTTGGGTTGAAGGAGAAGAAGACTATGTTGTACTAACACATTTACAGGTGTGTGAGTTTACAGAAAGACAAACTCTAGTTATTTTCTCTTCAACCCGTACTAAAGATGTAGATAAAGAAACTCTATCACAACGTTATTTTGAAGCCTACAAATCTATTTCAAAGTTTGCACAAGATAATAATTGTGTAGGGATGTATTGTTATAGTGATTTAGATTACTTTGCAGAGCTGGCAAAGACAACAAAAGAATGGACTAATGTTATTACTCGTTACCAATTCTATTTTCCCCTAGAATAAAATGAAAATATATACAGAGATAAATTATGAGTGGCTAGATGGTCAATTAGTAGAAACAGATTCTAAGTCCTTTGACTACGAAGGAGAGCTTTCTCTCTGTGCAGCCGGTGGTGGAGGAGGTGGAACAGCCTCCAAAATTGTGAAGAAAGTTGTAAAGAAGGTTGACACAGTAAAAAAGAAAGTTGTAAAGAAGGTTGACACAGTAAAACCTAAAATTAAAGTACCTGTTGTCAAGCCACCAGTTATTGTACCTAAAATAAAAGTACCTGTTGTCAAGATAAAAGTACCTGTTGTCAAGCCACCAGTTATCAAGCCACCAGTTATTAAGACACCTATTATCAAGCCACCTGTTGTCAAGATAAAAATACCAGAAATAAAAGTACCAACTAAAATACCCACAAGTACTGAGTTTAAAGACAAGATGATGACAGCTACTACTGGTGCTAAAGATAAGCTGATGACAGCTACTACTGGTGCTAAAGACAAGCTGATGACAACCACTACTGGTGCTAAAGACAAGCTGATGACAACCACTACTGGTGCTAAAGATAAGCTGATGACAACCACTACTGGTGCTAAAGATAAGCTGATGACAACCACTAGTGCTGCTAAAGATAAGCTGATGACGACTACTACTAATCTTAAAAAAGATTTAATGACATCCAGTACTCTCATTAAGAAAACTCTACCTAAAATACCACAGATTAAAATTGGTGGTACTGCGGGAGACTTATTAAAGAAAGGTAAGGAGGGTCTAGGTGATGCGGCAAGTCAAGGTAAGAAGAATCTTTCTACTGCAACCTCCACAGCTAAAAATAACTTAGCAGGAATGACAACTGCGGGTAAAACTGGTCTCCACAAAGCAACAACTGCTGGTAGAACAGGTCTCCATACAGCCGCTACTGCCGGTAAAGATGTTTGGACAGGTATTATGGATGCTGCAAAAACGAATTGGACAAGTATTATGGATGCAGGTCAGGCGTGGAAGGGTGAAAGGCCATCAAAGGACGATCCGGGGTCTACTGCTACTGTAGGTTCAAGTGGAAAGCAAGTGCACTCTACTATGGGGCAAGGTGGACAAGGCGGTATGAAATCTGCAACAATGTCTTCGATTAAAAAGAAGGCAGCAGGTGCAGGAGGTAAAAGAAGGTTGAGAAAAATTAGTAGATCAGGTGCTAGTGTATGAATAACACTCAAGATACTAATGAGGGAGGCCAGCTTAAAAGTCTGTACGAGCAGGGGTTTTCTCACAGAGAATCCTATCTTAATAGGGCTAGAGAGTGTGCTAAACTAACGATACCTACCCTACTAAGAGATCAGGGATCAAACTGGGCCACCACTTTTCAAACCCCATTCCAAAGTATAGGAGCAAGAGGTGTCAACCACTTAGCAAGTAAACTTTTGTTGACTCTTCTTCCACCTAACTCACCATTCTTTAGACTAACAATAGATGACTTTGATATAGAAGAACTAGTCGGCTCAGAACAAAGGGGCGCAGTTGAAGAAGGGTTTGCAAAGATTGAACGCTCGGCAATGAATGAGATTGAAACGGAAGCCTTCCGTGTTCCAGTATTTGAAGCCTTAAAACACCTTATCACAACTGGTAATTGTTTATTGTATCTCCCAGAGGAGGGTGGTATGCGAGTGTTCCATTTAGATAGGTACATTTGTAAACGTGATCCAATGGGTAACCTCCTTTACGTAATAACTAAAGAATCATTAGACGCAAAAACTGTACCAGAAAATGCAAGAGTAGCTCTAGGGCTTCCTTCACCACAGGAACTTTCCCCTGAGTCTCCTGATAAGCCCTACGAGCTATTTACTTATGTCTGTAACAAAGGTAAGTACTGGCACATACATCAAGAAATAGGAACTACTACTATCCCTGATTCCTATGGCAAATTTCCTATGGATAAGAATCCTTTCATTGCTCTCCGCTTCAGTAGAGTTGATGGGGAGTCTTATGGTAGAGGATTAGTAGAAGAATACTTAGGTGATCTCAAGTCACTTGAAGCTCTTACACAAGCCATAGTAGAGGGATCAGCAGCAGCAGCTAAAGTTTTATTTCTAGTAAGACCTAATGGTACCACTAGAATAAAGACAGTAGCGGATGCACCAAGCGGTGCAATAGTACAAGGTGATGCACAGGATGTATCAACCTTACAAGTGCAGAAGTTTAATGACTTCAGAGTTGCACAAGAAACAGCACAGAAAATACAAGATAGGTTAGCTGCGGCTTTCCTTCTTAATTCCTCTGTTCAAAGGAATGCAGAAAGAGTAACAGCAGAAGAAATACGTTTCATGGCACAAGAACTAGAGAGTACTCTAGGCGGTGTCTACTCTGTTCTTTCTCAAGAGTTCCAATTACCACTCATTAATATTCTCCTTGCCAGAATGGTTAAGCAGAAGAAGATGCCTAAGTTTCCAAAGGAAGCAGTCAAACCACAGATTGTTACTGGCATGGAAGCACTAGGTCGTGGTCAAGACTTAAACAAACTATCTCAATTCCTAGAGTACCTAGCTCCACTTGGGCCAGAAGTATTGGCACAGAAACTAAACATTGATGATTACATGGATAGACTAGGAGCATCTCTTGGTATTGACACAGGTGGTTTAATTAAGACTGATGAACAGATTCAACAGGAACAAGCAGAAGCCCAACAAGCACAGCAAGAACAGATGGAGAAAGCACAGCAAGCACAAACGCAAGCTGATGTTATTAAAGGAGCAACGCCAAATATGGTCAAGGGTATGAATGACCAGATGGCTAACAATCCTGAGATGGCTCAACAGATGCAGGAAGCTATGGCACAACAGATGGGTAATGCATAATTAACACACAGTAAGAAGGAGACACAATGACAGAAGAAGTTCAAACATATGAAGGAGAAGGAACAAATCAAGTAGGCTCATCAGAGCATGTGCATAACATGTTTGCTAAGATGGAAGAACCATTACAACCTAGTGACCAAACAGAAGAACTGTATGTCAGAGATGATGACAGACCTGAGTGGCTCCCTGAAAAGTTTAACTCTCCTCAAGATTTAGCTCAAGCATACCAGCAGTTAGAACAACAATTCCATAATACAGATGAGAACAGACAACTAACTGAAGATGAAGCAATAGTACAAGAGCAAGCATCAGAAATAATGGAGACTACTCCATCTCAAGTACACAAACTACTTGATGATAGAGGATTAGACTTTAGTGTATTTCAAGATGAGTATAATGAGACAGGTACTCTATCTCAAGAAGCGATAAAGGCTCTTGATGAACAAGGTATATCTGAAGAAATGGTTGCCACTTGGCTTCAAGGTCAAGAGGCAGTAGCTGAACAAGCTGTTGAACACCTGTATAATGAGGTGGGTGGAGAGCAGAACTATAATTTAATGATGGAGTGGGCATCAGATAACCTACAACCTTGGGAAGTTGAAGCCTATAATAAACAAATTGAAAACCTAGATGCGAATACTAACTTTGCTTTACTAGGTATGCAAGCCCGCTATCAAAATGCGGTGGGTATGCCTCCAAATTTAATGTCTGGTGATGTGGGTAGCGATGTAGCTCCCCGCTTTGAATCACTAGCAGAACTTACTTCGGCAATGAGCGATCCGAAGTACGAGAAAGACCCGGCCTATCGTGCACGTGTTGCACAGAAGCTGCGTTTTTCAAGTGTGCTCTAACAAAGAAACAAAGGACAAAACCAAAAAGTAAGACCTAGCCCTATGCGTAGGATAACTTTGTACCGAACTTTGTGAGACCAAGATTTCTGAGTTATTAATCAATAACCCTTAATCTAAGGAAAAACAATATGGCACAAGACTACACCGCAATTCATAGGACGGGTGTGGATAATGCAACGACTGGATCTACTGGTCAAGGTCGTGCATTATTCCTCAAGCTGTATGCAGGAGAAGTGCTTACAGCGTTCCAATCTAAGAATATCATGATGCCTTTGCATCGTGTGCGAACAATATCAAAAGGCAAGTCAGCCCAGTTTCCGATGACAGGTAAGTATCGTGATGCTTCTTACCATACACCGGGAAAGGAAATCGTACCAACTGCTGCCAAGCAGGGTGAGAGAATCGTTTCGATTGATGACCTGTTAGTTAATGCTCAGTTCATTCCGAACATTGACGAAGCAATGTCTCATTATGACATACGTTCCATCTACACTCAAGAGGCAGGATTTGGTCTCGGTAAAGTTGCTGACCAAAATATCTTGAGACTCGCAATTAAAGGTGCTCTGTGTGAGACTGCGGCTATGGCTGCTCTTACCCCAGGTGCTCCAATGATTCAAGAGTACTCATCATTTGCAGATGAAGACTTCACCCAGAACGTTGTCATTGGGGCAACTGCTGGAACAAGTACAGATATTGCTAAATCCAGAGAGCCTCAGTCTATTGCACAGGCAATCATGGATGCAAAGCGTATCTTAATGAATGCAGATGTACCCGGAGAACCTTTCGTTGTTTTAAATAACGACACATATTTCGATATGTTCAAGGTCTCAGGATCAAATCCACTTAATGACCTAGTTATCTTTAACCGGGATATAGGTGGAACTGGTAGTCCAATGACAGGTGCAGTCCCTCAAATCTTAGGGATGCCTGTGTATGTGACTAACCACTTGGGTTCGTTTAGTGTTGGAACAACTACTTGGAATTCGTCCTTATGGACTATTGCAAGTAACGTAGGTCAACATAAGACAACACCAAATCCAAGTTGGGGTTCAGATCAGCCTTTACTTGCTGAATCTTATCGTACTACACAGTATGACACAGGTAGTACTAACCATGCATCGTGGACTTCAGAAGTTGACAATGTTGGTGCCAATGCCACAGCAAGAGGTACATCCATAATTTCTGCTGTTGCACAACGTGTCATTGGATTAGTGATGACTGTAGATGCAGTTGCTACTGTAAAATTAATGGATCTTTCAGTTGAATCGGAATACCAAATCAACAGACAAGGTACGTTAATGGTGTCTAAGTATGCAATGGGTCACAACGTGTTGCGACCAGCGTGTGCTGTTGCTTTGATTCAAGGACTATAGAATCAAGGTAATTCTTTTTGGGAGTATCCTTTAACTAGGGTGCTCCCTTTTTTTTACTACATTATAAAGGTAACATGAGTCTAAATAAAATGACTGAGTTAGAGGCAGTCAATACCATGTTGGTAACGATTGGAGAACAGCCAGTTTCTAGTTTAGATAACTTAGCAGGACTACAAGATGCCAGTATTGCAAGACAGATTCTCTCTAACATATCACGAGCAGTACAATCTAAAGGATGGGTATTCAATTTAGATCTTCAAGTTACATACACACCAGATTCAACTGGACAAATTATACTGGGTTCAAATGTTATACGAATAGACACAACCTCTAAAGTCAGAAGTACAACAAAAGATATAGTTGAACGAGGAGGTAAACTATATGACAGAGAAAATAACACAAGTATATTTTCAGATCCTGTGAAGGTAGATAGAGTAATAGTTTTAACCTTTGATGACTTACCAGAGGCAGCACGTAGATACATAGCAACTAGAGCAGCACGTGTGTTTCATGATAGAGTAGTGGGATCAGGTGAGTTACATAGGTTCTTTCAGGAGGATGAAGCACAAGCATGGACTGAGTTATTAGAGTATGAGGGAGAGGTAGGAGACTACACAATCTTTGATGACTACGATGTGTACAGAATAATAGAAAGAGACACAGGTAAGGCAAGACAAACCACAACACCAACAACATAAGATGGCACTAATTTCAGGAACAATTCCTAGTTTAATAAATGGAATCTCACAACAACCTGCAACACTCAGGTTACCAACACAAGGTGAGATACAAGAGAATGGATTGTCTCACATTGCAAGAGGACTAGAGAAGAGACCATGTACTGAACACATAGCTGTTACTGGTGCAACATCAAACAACAGTAATGATGTATTTATACACACCATCAGGAGAAGTGAAGATGAAGCATATGCCTTAATTGTTAAAGGAACTGACAAAACTCCAGAGCCTTCAATTAAGATGATTGATCTCACAGGTTATGCAACTGGTACTGCTGGTAATGAGGTGTACATAAGGAATGACGAAAAGACATCTGATACTTTCACAGTTAATACTACTGAGAATTGGATTACTACAACTTCACCTAATGATTTACTTGTTGGCGACTTAGTAACCTTTTCTTCAGCAGGTACCATACCCTCTGGTCTAGGTACAAATGAGACCTTTTATGTAAAAGAACTTATAAGCACTACTACCTTTGAAATTGTTGTGGGAACTATGGCGGGTAGTATAGCAAATATAACAACCACAGGTTCAGGTGTACATACTGTTTCCTTTGTTAATATAACCCAATCTAATGTACTTAGCTCTACTTCTAATACAGATGTTAGAAACTACTTAGGTAACTTCACTTCCACTAATGCATTTGAACCTAGTAAGTTATCTGCCACCACTATTGCTGACTTTACATTTCTTTTAAATAAGTCAGTTTATGTGGAACAAGCGGCTACTGATGCAGATGACAGAGACTATGAAGCATTAATATACTTTAAGATAGGAGACTTTGGTGCAGACTATAAAGTAGAGGTTAAAACATGGCCTGTTGATACTGATACTGGGGAACCTGATATGGATGGTAACCCATTAAAAACACAATCAGCAACCTACAAGACTCCTGACAACAAGACTAAGAGTAGATCTGGTAGTGGTACCACAGGAAATACTGAGTCAATAAATAATCAAGCGGCTGTTATAGTTAAAAATATAGCATATAACTTATATCATGGAAGTGTTGGTGTTAAAACTGATATAGTTGAGATAAAGCAAGCAGTAACAAAAGGTAGTGGTATCGCTACACAAGTAGTACCAGTTGGTGAAGCGTATATACACGAGGTAGGTGTAAGTGAAGGGAGTGGAACAACAGCAACTCAAGTAGTATACACAGGTACAACAGGAGTTATTGATGATGGTGAATATGTAACTGGTAGTGTAACTACCGGATTAAAGACATTAGTCGCTTATTCTGGCGACACCTTCACTACCACATATGTTGAAGGTGAAAGTATTATGCACATTAGTAACAATAAGTATCCTATTACAGTAGAAGTTACCGATGGTAAGGGTGATTCATACATGAGAGCAATTAATGGTAGTGATGAGGTAGCACAGTTTGGATACCTACCCGGTTCTGGACTGCCATCTCCCCAAGCTGACAACTTTGTTGCAAAAATATCTGGAGATAAGTCAACTGGACAAGATGACTACTTCGTTAAATGGGAGGGTAATGTATGGAAAGAAACAATTAAACCTGTGTACCCCGGTGGATCAACTACTCATGCCCATGAAACAGTTAAGAAGAATGCAAGGACTAGTTTTAATGCTGCAACAATGCCTGTTAATCTCTATAAGGCTTTTGGTACAGTAGATGGAACAGCTAATTCAATATACTACGTTCTTTCCACAGTAGATTGGGCATCACGTACTGTAGGAGACCTTGGCACAAACCCCTTTCCTTCATTTGCAAACTATGAATTAGGAGGGGACGCTTCTACTGCACCTGTGGATGCAACTGATTCGACCTACACCATCAATGACATATTCTTTCACAGGAATCGTTTAGGATTTGTGTCGGATGAGAACGTGATACTGTCTGAAGCAGGAGAGTACTTTAATTTCTGGCATAAGACTGTGTTGTCTGTTCTGGATACAGCAGTAATTGATGTGGCAGTTAGTAATAACCAAGTAGCCATACTAAAATCTGCTATCCCCTTTCAGGAGAACCTCGTATTGTTCTCAGATCTCCAGCAGTTCAAACTAACTTCAGACTCCTTCCTTACCCCTACCTCAGTAGTTGTTGATGTTGCTACGACCTTTGAGACCTCTACAGACACAAAGCCTGTACCAGCAGGTAAAACAATCTTCTTCCCATTCCAACGTGGGGCATACTCAGGTATACGTGAGTACTTTATCGACATCGCATCTGAGACAAATGATGCAAATGAAGTAACAGCACATGTACCAGAGTATATAGAGGGTACAGTTAAGAAAATGGCGGTGTCCTCTAATGAGGAGGTTTTACTTATACTATCCGATAGCGACAGAACGGAATTAGTAGTCTATAAGTACTACTATAATGATAAGGAGAAGCTACAGTCTGCATGGTCTAAGTGGAAATTTGATGCAGAGATCGTAGATGTGGAGTTTATTGGTTCAGTGGCCTTTATCCTATTTAGACGAGGTAATGGAACTGATGATCCAGTTTATTTGGAGAAACTAAACCTTTCTGTGGATACTGCAACGGACGTACTTGACGACAGAATTGGAGTTAGGTTAGACAGGAGAGTTAAGCTGGAATGGGATGAGGTGAGTGTGGGAACAATCCCAACTGTACCCTACTCAGATGCAGACTATGATAAACTAACAACAAGTACAGTACAAGTAAGTGGGAGTAGTCAGTTTGGCTCAACTTTAAAAGTTAAAAACTTAAACACAACTGGTAACTTTGCTCCAAGGATAGGACAGACATTCTCTGCTTCAGGAGTGAGTGGTACCAAATATAAGGTAATTGGTACTGAAGTAATTGCTAGTGATAATACCTGTACCATAAAGATAACACCATCAATAGCTGAATCAGCTAGGTGGGATGATAGTAAGGTTCTCACCTTTGATGAAAGAGAAGTTGAATACATAGTTGAAACAGGTGAGAAGATAACGGCAAGCCAGTTAGCAGGTGTATTACAAAACGGAACTCAACTATCTAACTCAAGGGGCAACAGTACTCCTGTGGTATACGCAGGTGTACCTTATGACTTCAGGTACCAATTCTCGCAACAGTTTGTTAAGAGTAACGAAAGTTCAATTAACTCAGGTAGATTACAACTGAGAAACTTTGAGATTTCCTATGATAAAACTGGTGCATTTACAGTAGAAGTTTCACCTAGACCATTTGATAACTTGTACAGGGATGTCAATATACGAGAGTTCACAGGGATCATTGTGGGTACATCCTTACTTGGTAAGAAGGAACTGGAAACAGGAGTGTTCAGGGTACCTGTGTACTGTAATTCAAAGGATGTCAAGATAACAGTTAACAGTAAGTCTTGGTATCCAGTTGCTCTACAGTCCGCTGATTGGGAAGCCTTACAAGTACTGAGAAGCCAAAGAGTTTAATGGGATACAAAGTAAGAAAGACTGTTAGGAATGATTGTCTAGTCTTGTCTAAGAAGATGAGAAAGACAGATAAGGACGAGATATGGAGTTCACACAGAGCTACTCCAATAGAAGCACTTGAACAAGGATTGAATGAATCAAGGGACTTTTGTTATACCTTGTTATTAAATGAGGAGGTAGTCGGTATCTTTGGAGTAAACAGAGTGGATAACAAATCAGGAGTAGTGTGGTTAATGGGGTCTAATAACATGACCTCAAATAAAAGTGGATTCTATAAGGTATCAAAGGAGTATCTTAGGCTATTCAGGAGAGAATTCGATATGTTATTTAATTATGTAGATAATAGGAATAAACAAACAAGTAATTGGCTTGAGAAACTGGGGTTCTCATTTGTAAAACAGGAACCTGAATTTGGGGAAGATGGTATCCCATTTAATTTATTTATGATAGGGAGATAAGAATGTGTCATCCAGCAGCTTTTATAGCAATGTCTGTGGTACAAGCACAACAGGCTCAACAAGCACAAGACGCACAAGTTGGTGCTGCTAATGCGGCAGCCCAAAAGAATGCAGAAATGCAGACTGAGGCATACCAAAATGATATGGCTTCAGCTTACTCAGAAGAAATAAACATAGAGAAAGAAGGATTCAAGAGTGCTGAAGATGCCGCTAGTGCTAAGTTGGATATGCTTGTTTTGGCACGAGAAGATCAGTCTAGGTTACGAGCACAGAACTTTGAAACAATAGGTGGAGGTCAAACTGCTGATGCTATCATGGGTAATCTCAGGAGACACATCTCCAATAACGTAAGAGACTTAGAGGATAACTTTCAAAGAGGGGTGACATCAAGGAGACAAGAAAGGGGAGGAATTACCAGAGACAGAATCAGTAGACGACTACAATATAAGAGTTCTCTTCATAGTATGCCTACACAATCATATGCTTCTGGAGGTGCAAGGGCACTAAAAATGGGAGGAGCAGCTTTACAAGGTTACTCTGGGTACAAGAGTTATACTAAAGTAACAGAAGCATCATAAGGAGATATAATGGCTTCAAAAGCAGAATTACTAGCTTCAGCTAGAAAGAAAGGGCAAAAGCAGCAGATCTTTCGTAGAGGTAGAGGTACTACCACAAGTGTACGACAACCCGCTGTTAGAGCCGCTGGAAAAGATGCGAAAGCGGTGTCCGACTTTTTAGGTACAATGTTAAAGTTTGGGCCGGGGGTTTTAGATGCTCACAATAGAGAGACAAACGAAGAGAATAAGAAGATGGTTGCAAAGGGTGAAGCATCTTACAAGAACGCAACTCCTGCCCAGAGAAAACAGTTTAGGGATAATGTACGAAATGGGACTATATCAGGAGGAGAGAGTCCATACTTTAGGGAAGGATTAAAAAGATCACAAGCTGATGCAGAAGCATTAGAGTATGGGAATTCAGTTATGCTTGCTTGGGAAAGTAGCGAAGCAAAGAATAGTCCAGATCCAGAAGCCTTTAACAACTTCTTAGATGAGTTTCAAAATAAGTCAGAAGGCCCACCCGGACAGAATCGCTCATGGAAAGAACGTATAGGTGATCTAGGTGACCATGTTGCTAATGAAGAGTTCTGGCCTAAAGCGGATGCAATTAAAAGACAACTAATGCAGACGCATTCACAGCACCAGAGAACGGAGTATAATAAGAAAGCACGGGATTTAAAACAAACTAGTGAATACCTGAAACTTAATAGTGTAACTCCGGGGGTAGTAGCTGAACAAAAGGTGGATGAAAAAATATTAGATGATCTAGTTATCGGTCGTAGAAATATACTCAATTCTAACATGAAAGTCCCTCGTATACCAAGAGATGCTGGTACAGAAACTAAGTTTATAAACAATTATGTACGAGGACTCGGCCCTAGAAGAGATAGAAGTAGACAAGAAGGGAAAAAAGAGTATGATAGGAAGGTGAGTAGTATATCAGCATCATTAGACCATTTAATTAAAGTTGAGGGAGGGGAAAAAGTATTTAGTTTAGCAGCATTTAAAAAAGAAGAAAAGGAAACACAGAGAGACTTAAAACTACTGGCGAAAAAAGATAGAGGATATGGAGTAAAAAGCACTAAGACTTCCTTTACCAAAGTTGTAAGTAGACCAGAGATACTACCACCTTCACCAACAGAATTTGCTGAAATAGAAGAGTTAAACTTAGCATCTCATCTACGAGGTGAACTTGCAAAGTCTGGGGTGTATTCACTTGCAACATCTAGTGCTAAAGTAGAATCTGATAAACATTTTGGAGCTAAAACTAAAGTATCGGAAAACTTAGGTATAGATACGTCTATAATGACGGCATTACATGGAGAACTTAAATCAAAACAACAAGTAGAAACAGAGGTAGCTGAAGCTAATAACGAACCAGAGTTGGAACCAGAAGGTGATAATGAGAACTCTGTAGAACAGCCCTCATTGAAACCAGAAGTAAAACCCGCTGTAGTTGCACAAATAACAAAAGCTGTTGAGGGGATTGAATCTAAAAGAAACCACTATGGTCTTGTTGCATACAAAACAGAAGATGAAGCACAAAGAATGGTGGAGAAAATTAGGGACGGAATTGTTGGAGACAAAACTGGTACTTGGGAATTCGCAATTATTAAAGTGGGAGACATATATCAAATACAAACTCAGGGAGGTGCTACTATAACAGATGAGCAAAACAAAACTTTCTTTAATAAACTAGCTTCTGAGTACCCCGGACAAATGGGTAATTTAAGTGCTAAACCTAAAGATAAAGATTACGTACAGATAATAAAAGGACAATAAATGGAACCAAGATCATTACAATGGGAACAAGCTAGTTTAGATGCAGAAACTAAACCTAAAAAGAAACACCCACTTGGTAAACCAGAGTTTGCCGATCTATCACAAAAACTTAATAACAGACGGATAGCCGGAAACACTTTAACAAACTTTATTGATGACATTAACACTAGTAATGAGGAGTCTATTGATGAAGGACATGCCCCCTCTTGGGTACTTGAGAAGTCTGCTAGAAACTTTTCTAATAAAGCATTGGAAACTGGAAATAAGAACTGGCTAGACATGATTGGTGAGATAGAGACATACGGGGGAGGTAACTATTCTCTTACACAGAAGGGACGAAAGATCATTCGGGACACAATAACTCTAATAGATAGTGCATCAAATAAAAGAGATAGTGATGAGTACACAAAGAGACAGAGAGTACACACAGAAAAGAAACAGTGGTTTACAACTGTATTGAGTAAAGCCTTTAATATAGAGGATGAAGATAAAAGAAAAGAAACGCTAGAGGAGTACAAAAAGACCGCCTTTGATATGGGGTTATCAGATGTATATCAAAGTGTTTATAATAACTACGAGCTAATTACTAAAAGAGAAGGGGAACCGAAGGTATTAGATGATGATACGTTAATAGACAAAATTCAGGGGTGGATTAATGTACCCGGTCACTTTACTGACTATGACACAATGAGTGCAGGAGTTACCACATACTTAGCAGAAAATGGTTATAAGATAGCAGAAACTCAGCAGAGTAAAATAGATAAAGTACTTAAAGCCTACACTCCACTAGAGGGTATTAATGAGTACAAGGATTTAGATAAGTCGATAGGCGAGTTTGGAGAAAAGTTTGTTAAAGAGTTAAGTGTTGACACTAAGTATGTACCAGAAGAAGTACAAACAGAAGTATCAAATCAGAGAACTGCTTTAATTAAAAAATGGAGAGAGATACTTAATGACCACAGGAAGATAGTTAAGGATGATCCAAAGAATACAACAAAACAGTTTGTACCTTATGGTTTATGGGATGCAGACCAGAAGACAAAACTTTACGATGACCTAGTTAGTGCGAGGACTGAGTATTTTGAAAATGCGAGGAAAGCGATTGAAGGGGTATATGACAAGAACACACCCACAAAAAATGATCCAACTAAGAATGCTGAGTTTGATAAGAAATACACAGAACATAACGCACTTGTGTACAAACAAAAAGTAGGTACCTTAGATGAAGGTGAAAAAAATAAATTAAAAACCTTAGAGACAGAGATAGAACATAGGTGGCCTAAGAAATGGAAAGAATATGATGATGCTGTAAGAGCTTTAGAGAAGACACACAGAGATGTAGTTAGTTTTGCAGAGGGTGCTGATACAGAACATACAACATCAATAAGAGGTATCCTTGCGAAAAACGCATTTGAAGACCCTAAGTATATTCAAATGGAACTCAATAAATATTATGATAAAGAACAGGTAGCACCAGATGAAGCTGCTAAAGCAGAGGTAGACTTATTTAAGACAGGGGTAGTTAAGGTAGAAGATATACCGACAACTAAAGACTCTCTTAAGATGTTCGACAATCTTATTGCAAATATATTTCCGGGGTATAAAGAAGGATTATTAAATTTATCTTCTTTAGATATGCATAAGGGAGTTTCTAATGTACCAATGGAAGCTCTTTATATAATAAGAGATAAGGTAGATGAAATTAAAACAAGAATTAAGGATACACTTAAAAAGAAGATTAAAGAGGAATATAAGGTACCCTATGGTTTATGGTCTGACGAAAATAAGACAGACTTCAATAGAAAAATGAATGCGGAAATAAGAAAAGACTTTCTAAATTGGGATAAAGAAGGTGACAAAGCAGAACTCATTACTCAACTCAAGGGGTTAGCACCAGATGATCCAGATGCGGAAACTAATAAAGTAGCACAAATAAAAAAGAGAACGGGTTTAATTAAAAACGCATTTCCAAATTTCAGAAGTAAGGACGTAAGTAAAGAAGAGATCGGTAGAGAAATTGCTACAATAATTACAGGTACAACAGAACATGGTGAGTTAAGAGAAATGTTTATAAGACTTGAACCTACAATGCATCCTAATAATTATCCTAGAACACCTCAAGGATTAAAAAGAAGTATATTAGAGTTTATAGCTGCATACTACGAACTAATACAAACAAGGTAAGGAATTTATGGCTGAACAAAAAAAGTGGGATTGGTTGAAAGATATAAAAGAACAATTATCTAAACCAAAACCATCAGAGGGAGTAGATGTAGAAAGTCCTCAGTATAAAACTTATGTAGAGCAAGAACCCTATGAATCCCCCAGTGAATTAGGTAAACCTTGGGGTCAACAGGATTTAGAAGGTGTAATAGTCGAACCATCTTTAGGAACCGCTCTTAAAAACAAAGGAGAAGAGATTGTTGAATGGGGTAAGCAGGGTGTGAGTGGTCTATTTGAAGGAGAAACTAAAACAGGTGATCTACTTGAGGACAAACCTAGTTACATGACAGACACTATAGTACGTGGGGTAGGCTCCGGTATGCTAACTGGTATAAAGAATACAGGAGAGTTCTTTGGTTTAAATACAATATATGAAGAGGGAAGTAAAGCACTTGATTACATAGGATTAGATCATAATGTAGTCTTTAACTTACCGGGAATAAAGGGTTATGATGAAACTAAAGATATGGTATTCTTATCATCAGATGGATACCTAGAAGATAAGATTGAAAAAGGAGAAGCCTCACACCTTCCTGAATACCCTGAACCTGAGTATTCAATTAATAAAGTATTAAAACCCCTTTCAAGATACTTAAGTGGGTTCCTTATGGCAAGAGCAGTTCTTCCTGCTCAGTTTGATCCAAAGGGATTTGGTAGAGATATACTAGGTACTGTGGCAACATTCAAACCACACGAACCGAGACTCTCAGACTCATTAGAAGAGTTTATCGAAGACACCCCAATACCACTACTTGAAGGTGTAGTTACTTATTTGAAGTCTGATCCTAATGACTCAGAGGCAGAGGGCTATTTAAAAATGATTATTGAAGGGAGTGGCATTGGTAAACTTGGGGATGCAATGGTTGGACTGACCATGAAGATTTACAAGAATGCAAAAACATATTATAGTGGAGTGAATGGAGGACTATCTCCGGGGCAACTAGATAAAATCTCAGCGGTTGGAGCATCCGATATAAAAGAATACATGGATGGTATTCCAAAAACACAAGAAAATCTTAAGGCTTTAAAGAAACTAAAGAAATTACTGAGAAAGAAACAAACGATGGAGTTAACTGAAACTCCTAAAGGTTCTCCTAAGAAAGAAACAAAAGCACATAGAGAGAAGATGACTCCGGAAGAGGAGCTAGTATTAAAAGCTATAGCCCTTGGCGATTCAGATGTTGAAGTTGGTATCCTTGCAATGCTGTCTGGAAAACTAAAAGAAGATAAGAGGATACTTAATATTGGAGCCTCAAAAGAAATTGGATGGGAACAGGTAATAAGTGCTATCGCTGCTATATACAAGCGGAGACAGTACTTTAGAGCAGGTAAACGTAAATCCAAAACTGGAATAATTGAGCGAGAAAGACAACCAATTACTCAACAAAAGGGTGAGGATATTTATGAGGATTTAACTGAGTTTGAGGTGGCGGCATCTATACGAGGAGAGTCGGCTAATAAACTTAAGAAAGCAATGCTTAAAAAGTATGCAGATGTGAAGGATGCAGGTGCACATATGTTTGCATACAGGGTTGTGTTAAGAGACCTTTCATTAGATTTATCTCAGAACATAAGTAATAACTTAGATAAACTCCATGATCCAACAGTACTGTTTGCACTACAGAACGATTTTCAGGAAATATCTAATCTTTACTTTTACTACGGAAACATTAGAGGAGAACTTGCTAGGTCTGTATCTAGTATGAGAATAGATGTTCCCCCTAAATGGTTGACTGCTGATGGATCACTTAGAAAGAATCTAACTACACAGGAAGAAGGATTAAGAAATGCCTTTATCTCTGCACAGATGAACAAAAATAACTGGAATCCAGAGATGGTTCAAATGATTGGCGACATCATGAGACAAACTGGAGATCCACTAAAAGCTATCTCATTAATAGATAGAGGTGTAAAAGCTGTGAGAGAAGGAGGATGGACTGCTTTTATGGAAGTGTACAGAAACATTATCCTTGGTTCAACAACAGTATTTGAGACTGCTATAGTATCAGGATTTGTAGAGACCTTCTATCCTATGGCAAGAGACATGATTGGTAGTACTGTAAGAGGTGGTGTCCGCACACTAATGGGTAAACCAGCAGAAATGGATGCCTTTCTTGAGTCTGCACATCGTGCTAGAGGGACTATGCTTCTCTTTCCTAGAGCCGCAAAGAATGCTTTATACTCTTTAATGCATGAGAAGAATGTATTAGACCCATTAAGATCTATAGTAGATGAGACAAATAAACAAATGGTTCCACAATTTGCCATTGCCGCTAATCCTAATGCTTCTGGTGCACTAGCTAACACACTTAATCTAACAGGACAAGCTGTTCGACTCACTACTAGAGGTATTGGATCAATAGATGAGTACATTAAGCAGACTAATTATGGTGCATATGCTTATGGCAAAGTAATGATGAAAATGCCTGATTCAATTAAACAAGCTCCAAAGGATGTACGAAAAGCATGGGCTAAAAAAGAGATGGCAGAATATTATGACTCATTAGGAAGAGCAACAAATACAGAAGGATTAGAATTCGCAAGAAGGATAGTATTTCAGGAGGATTTAGTACCTAAAAGTTTAAGTTACGATTTACAAGCGTTTGTTAAAAACCACCCTCCGGCTGAAGCGTTTGTACCCATTATGAGAACACCTGCAAATGTGGTCAAGAGGATCACAGAGCGTACAGTTGGGATGTCCGCTATGAGATCAGAGGTGAGGAGAAAATGGACAGGTACTCCTGAAGAACAAGCGGAAGTACTTGGTGATGTCATAATATCTACTACCTTACTTGGAGGAACAGCAGCATTAATCACTTCAGGACGACTAACTGGAGCAGGGCCAACTGATCCTAGACTACGTGAGTTATGGGACGCTGCAAAATATGAGCCGTACTCTATTAGAGTAGGAGATAAATGGGTTCCTTATGATCGTCTTGCTCCCTTCTCAGGGCCAGTTATGATGGTCGCTAATGTGTATGAGAATGCATGGAAATACAATAATAATAAAGAAGAGATTGGTAATCGTATGTTACTAGGTCTAATGAAATCACTTGGAGATATGCACTTTGTTAGTAATTTCTATAACTTCTTTAAAAGTGTGGAAGAAGCAGGACGAACAGGAGAGATTTCAGAAGCACTAGTGGAGAAACCGATTGGTAGGAACATGAGATTGCCTAAGATAATAGCTCAAGGATTCCACGCATATCATGGTCACGATGACTTCAAGGAAATCGCAAACTTGACAGAACAATGGGATGTTGATATAGCTAACATAACAGGTAACTGGGAAAATCTGGGTGGAGAGAAGTGGAACTGGATTACTGGAGAGAAGATAGATAGAGATATGTCCTACTGGTCAGGATACGCATGGACTGACTATGAGGAACATGATCCTGTTATACAAGAGTTAATACGAATGGGGTTTCACGTTAATGCCCCTCAAAGAATCCGGAGTGAACTAGGTATCCAACTATCACCTGAACAATTCTCTGACTATAAGTTTCTAATTGGTAATGAACCAATATATCCGCATCCAGAAACAGGTGAGAGGATGAAGATGATTGATACCCTACGTATACTAATGGGATCAGAGAAGTATGCTTATGATGATACTAGAGTATACCCAGATAACCCCGGTAAACCTAACTGGAGACATGAGAAAGCCTCTAAGATAGTTAGAAAACATAAAGATGTAGCGTGGGAGATGTTATTGAAGAAGTACCCTAAACTAAAAGCAGCAGTAGATGCGAGAACTGAGGGGTTACTTAAATACCGAAATGCTAATGGTGATGAAGCAATGCCACTTTTTAAGAAACTTGAACAAGAAGGGTATGGTACAGCTTACTAAAAGTAATATATGGACATTTACGGATTAAACTTAATAAAATAGAACTGATATGCCAGCAGAAAACTCATTAACGAGTACAACATGGAATCCTTGGGACGGATCAAGTTATGCATCAAACTCATCTGATCTAATAGAATTTGATTATAGTCTCCTTGGATTTACTCCCTCCTCAAGTGACTCCTATAAGTCCACAAGTGGAGATATATTTAAAGTATACATTGATGGTGTAAGGATATACAGAGAACATGATGCCACATATGCAGGTGGAACAGGGTTCCTAGAGGAAGGTGATACAGCTACTACACTTAATAGTATCTTTCAATCAAATGGGACAACAAGTACGGCTGCAACATGGAGCGATACAAGTAACACAGTGTGGGAAATAAACACAACTGCACAAGTAATTAGAGTTTCTAAAAGTGCAATACTGGCATCAGTCTTATATAGAATAGAAGCACACGCTTCGGGGGGCGGTCTTTATACTTCAGGATATGACTCTACACCGACAGCAAATGCAGATATAACATTTGATAACACAACCATTATTGAACTCAGGAGATCCGCACAAAACGAGAGTTCTCCTTCAGTTGACTTCTCTAATGCCTCTATCCTAGCAGAACAAGACTTAGATAACTCAAGTCTCAATGTGTTCCACATGGCACAACAGGCTATTGTTTCTGCTGAGAAAGGTATTATATTTGATACTGGAGCAGGTGTATGGGATGCCCAACAGGATGCCACAGATAAGAAAATTAGGGGTGTACTAGCTCCTGTTGCGGATAATGAAGCAGTCAACAGAGGTTTCGTCACAACAAATTTACCTAATATCAATACTGTAGCAGGAATAGCTGCAAATGTGACTACTGTTGCAACTGCCCCAATTCCCGCTAATATGGCTACTATTGTAGGTCTTGGTACTAATGGTGCAGATATTACTACAGTTGCAGGAAAAGCTGCCGAAATTGGAAGGTTAGGTACTACTGATGCAGTTGCTGATATGGCAATATTAGGTAATACTACTGTTACAGACGATATGGCAATATTAGGTAGTACAACTGTTACAGACGATATGGCAATATTAGGTAGTACAACTGTAACAGATGACATGGCTATATTAGGAAGTACTACTGTAACAGATGACATGGCTCTATTGGCTGTACCAGCAGTTATTACAGATATGGACTTACTAGGTGCTACCGGTGTG
>Ga0114993_10001801_pt1 | contig 24337 bp, 10 predicted proteins | sample ArcticOcean_MG_C_FD_87042 | JGI IMG/M metagenome (GOLD analysis project Ga0114993, IMG submission 87042) | Marine microbial communities from western Arctic Ocean - ArcticOcean_MG_CB2_150 | ecosystem: Environmental > Aquatic > Marine > Oceanic | place: Arctic Ocean: Canada Basin | collected...
TCAAAGCGGCAATCGCTAAGGCTCGGCCATGGATCGTGGCTTCAAAAACTCATTCACAGGAAGATTTCAATGGTAAGTACAAGGCACTCATAGCATTAGATGCACCGGCCCAAGAGATTAAGGCGGCTCGTCATGAACTCCTTAAGAGGCAAAGAGAGGATGGAGGCTGGTCCCAACTTCCTGAAATGGAAAGCGATGCATATGCCACGGGTCAGACATTGCATGCCCTCGTTGACGGTACGCCTGTCAGTGAACGAGATCCCGCATTCCGTATGGCTATTAATCGAGCCCGCTCTTATCTGCTCCGTACGCAAAAGAAGGACGGTTCATGGTTTGTAAAATCCCGTTCCAAACCGATTCAGAAATTTTTCGACAATGGTGATCCTCATGGCAAAGATCAGTTCATCTCAATTGCGGCAACGAGCTGGGCGACTGCGGCTTTGGCTAAATCTGGTATCACTAAGATTCCTTAATTCTGTTCTTTGATACGATAAAGAGATTGAAATAAACTAGCGGTAATTTTGCAACCAGGCCGCGATATCAGCAATGTCTTGTGCATTAAGTCCAAGCATGACTGGGTCATACATCAGGGAACGATTAAGGTCCTTCTTTTTTTCGATTCGTGTGTTAGGAATGAATTGAGTCACTCCACCAGCTGACTGGATAATTAGTGGGGGCGCATTCTTTATCCAAGAATCACTATTATTGAAGGTGATTCCATGGACAGTCCCTCCATCCTTGAGCAGGATCTCCGTGCCCTTGTATCCAAGAGCAATTTCCGCAGAAGGTTCGGCAATGGAACGAACGATCACTTCAAGAGTTTGAGTAGCAGACCAGCCTCTCAGGTTCGGCCCATAATCAGGACCATTACCATCAATTTGGTGACAAAGGATGCAGCGGAGCGCAGTAGTTTTACCTTTGAATGGATCTCCTTTGAGTTTGAGGATCTCTTCGACCTTTGGTGATGAAACATTCTCAGGGGGCACTGGAATGGGTGCGTGCACTATGGTAATGGCCTCAGGATCATAGATCCCGTTCTCTTTGAGTTCCTCGCTGATTCCGTGCTTTGCCCATTCACCAGCAATATTTCGCAATAGCCAAGCAATCGCTTGTCCTTTGAGTGGGGATTGGTTGGATGCTATTTCCAGCATTACTTTTGAAGCGTGGGCGTCATCAATGAATGCAATTGATTCGAGTGCCAGTTTTCGTTTTTCCAGTGCTAGGGATGTGTCATTGCACCTTGCCTTAAGATCATTAACGGATGCTGCTCCCCAGAGCCGCCAGGTGAGTCGAGCAAAACTGTCAGGCCAATCCTTTGGCTGGCCTGGCTTGATGCCATTTTTTACTGCAGTCCAGATTTCACTTTCCTGATTAGCGGCACCTAGACCAATGGCCTCTAGGGAATTTTTGTCTTCAGTGTCGCAGTGCTTTGCGAGAGTAATGAAGATGTCTTTGGTTTTTTCTGCTGGGATGTCACGAAGAGATAAAGCAATTTCACGACGCACTTGAGGTGAAGGGTCAGCGCACATGCGTCGAGCATGAGGAACCATGTCATGACCTGCTCGGCGCAGGGCTCGGTAAGCGACAACTCGCTGTTCGCTATCAGTGTCTTCCAACATTCTGATGCAGGTTTCGAGTCCTTCCTCTCCGATATGAGGAAGTAACCAGACAGAGCGGGCGGCAATCCATTTATTCCCATCATCGAGTTGTTTAAGTACATGATTAGCCGCTTTGTTTTTCTTAGCCTTCAAGGCTCGGAACCCTAAATAGCGGGTATTTATGGCGGGACTGCGGAGAGCTTCGATTTGACCCTTGATACTGGAAAGATCGATCTTGGGAATCCTTGGCTTGAATTTTTTTGGTGCGATCCTGTAAATTGTTCCCGAGAAAGATTCATCTAGATGACTGGACGCGCCTATTCTCGGATCGAACCAGTCAGAAAAATAAATGGCGCCGTCCGGTCCGACGGTCACGTCGCTGGGTCGAAAGAGAGTAGGAGAGATTTTATTCTTGTCCCCTTCTTTGATTTCTTTTCTCCCTGAGAAATCTGCCCCATCATATTCTTTTCCCGGATTTGAAGTCAGAAAAACAAATCTTTTCAGTTCAAAGGTGCCGCCCCTTGGAACTGGTCTATAACCAAATATTGTATTCAGAGCAGCCTCACAGCTGAGGAGAAGGCCTTCCCATTTAGGGCCCAAGGCACCGTTTTCGTAAAAAGTAATTCCAGTAGGTGAGCCGCCCCCATAAACGTCTCCAGCATCCATTGTACCTGGATCGTCCTGCCTCCAATGAACTCTTGAGTATTCTTGACCAGGTCGTCTGACGGCTTTGTTCCTCTGCATAGCATCTCTAGTGAAGTAGCCCGCGCATCCGAATTCGAGAGCGTATGAGGTGCGGCATGCCCTCGGATCATCATTATCGTTCTGAAACATGTCACCGAATGATGTGAGTGTTTGTTCATAAGAGTTACGAAGTCCATGACTGACGATCTCGGCGTTGGCTCCGTCCGGATCCATGCGGACTGCAAAACCTGATGTCCAGACGTGCCCGTCATCGGATCTTCTACCTGAATTTTTCAGGTGATCTGCTGGCCAGTTTGGGCCATTGCCTCCATAGGTGCCACCCATGTAAAAGGTCTTACCGGACTTATCGGTGAACACTGCTCCACAGTTACCATTGTTAAAATAGAATTTTCCACCTGGGCCGGCCGTCAGTGAGTGAAGAGAGTGATCGTGGTTAATGGCATTAAATCCTGTAAGAATTACTTCTCGCTTATCTATTTCCGGTTCGAATACCAAATTACGGTTAACGTCAGTATAAGCGATAAGATTCGGAGGCTGTGACAGATAGACAACATTATCAAATACGGCCACTCCCATCGGAGCAATCAGACCTTTTTCTTGAACGAAGGTATGGGAGCTGTCGCACTTTCCATCACTATCAGTGTCCTGCAGTACAACGATCCGGTCCCCTTCGGGCCTCGTTCCGTTCCTGCCACGATAGTTGACACCTTCAGTGACCCAGACACGACCCTCATGATCAATATCCATATTCGTTGGGTTGTAGAGCATAGGGCTGGTGGCCCATACCGAAACTTCTAGTGAAGGATCAATTTCGAACATATCGGCTGGAATTAATCCAGGTCCGTTCACTGGTTTCCATTCTTCTGCATTGATTGCGCTTGAAGAAGTAATAAGAATTGTCGCAAGGAGAAGAAAGATGTGCATGCTTAGGGAAACAGAAAATAGAATCTGAGCTGTTCTGAGATTAGCTTGTTCGATCATTTGGATTTTTTATAATCTAAGAAACTGCAAATCATCAGATTGATCCCGACAATACACGCCATAAATGGAATCAAGAATACTGATTCGAATCCTGCCTTTTTTACTCCATTTACCGGGAATCAAAAATAAGAATCTTACAATTATATAAATGATCCGTTTTTTCATAGTAGATTCTTTTAGCGACTTTACGGCGCAAAAGTTCGAGAGCAAGTTTCTAGTGACAAGAGGATCCGAACGCCTTTATTTTTACTGAATTATTCATGCCGTATCGTCTTATCATTGATGGTCTTTGCGCGATTGCGATTATAGATTAGATAATCGGTTTACAATTTGGCCCATTGGCTTTAAATTATGGCTATGTTAAGGAGTGTTCCATCCATCATAGCAGCATTTGGCGTGCTAGTGATGAGTTTGCCTGGCGGATCCTGTTTTTTATGGGCCGAGCTAGGAGCTGAGCACCATCATCATGGAGCAATTGAACAAGGGAAGGTTCCCGCTTCTTGCTTTCATGAGCATGACTGTGATGATCAAGAAGAGATGCCAAGTGAACCTTGTGATTCTAATCAATATGTGCAGCTTTTGGCTTTGTCGCACACTTTTAAGGTAGAGTCTTTGTGTGTGCCAGAAAGTGTCACTTTGCCCTTTCTTTTGAGTGGAGATTCGATTGACTCGCTAGCATGTCCAAGGACCAAAACTGCTACAGAATCAACAGGATTTTTGTTTAACTTATCGTCACCTTCTGCTGAGGTGATATTGTGTCGTTTTCTTATCTGATTTAAGATTCCGTTCTGCCCACGTTTCTCGGGCATAATATTTACGGACAATATTTATAACGTCCCACTGATGTGAAATTCCATGGCGGGCGTTGTTTCTAAACTTAGCAATTAAAACTGATCTTAAGTATCATGTATTTTTATTTAAATATTTCATTCATTTTTGTATTCTTGATGCATTCGCTGCATGGGGTTGAAAGCTTTATCCGTGTTGATCCGGATTCAGCAGTTACTAGAGCATTAGTATCAAACAAACATCTGCGGGCTGCTGAACTTGAAATAAAGCGTGCACGTGTTCAGCTTCATTGGGAAGGGCGCCTTAATAATCCTGAGCTTGAGATTTCATCATCTTCGGATGCTCTCGGTAACGGAGAGGGGGAGTCAGTATTTGAAGTCGCTTTTGCGCAACAGTTCCCCCTCACTTCCAAGCTTAGGAAAGCTCGAAATTCACGGCAGGTACAACTGGGTTTGGCGGAAGCAGAAGTCAATGATCAGCGCAGGGATCTAGCTAACAAGGTGAGAACTGCATGCATCATGATTGCCACGGCTCAGCAGAAGAAGGAGCTATATACTAAACAGTCCAAACTCAATGAGGAGGTTGTAGATTTTTTAGATTCTGCAGCAGAACGGGCAGAGGCCTCGGTTCTCGATTCTACGAAAGCGCGCCTCGATGCTAGGGTCTTCAAACAAAAAATCAACGCAGCATCTTCCGAAATAGAACGGTGGCTTGGCAAGCTTCGTGATCTGCTGAGTCTCCCTTCAGAATCAGGACTGATAGTCAGTGCCGACTTGCAATTGCCTGCAGAATCCCCTTCTAGGAAAATTGATATTAAAAGTGCCTTGAGCCGACGCCCTGATTATCAGGTTGCTCTTATAAGAACTAATCTTGCACGTGCTGAACTTTCCCTTGCCAAGGCCAATAGTCTTGAAGATTTTGCAGTGAAAATATTTGCTGAACGTGAACGCAAGATCGATGCGCCGGAAGGGCTCGGTAGTAATTCTATGATCGGCCTGAGCCTTTCATTTCCCTTACCGCTACGCAAGAGAAATGAGTCTGCCATTGAGTCCGCTAACATAAATATTTCGAAACATCATATCGAGGCTGATTCTTTGGCCCTCAACATTGAAAACAATATTAAAGTAGCCCTGAATGCTAGACAGGCTTCCCTTGAGGCGGCTCGGGAATCTTCTTCGGTAATTCTTGAGATTGCTGAAAAGAATTTAAAAGGGTACCGAGAAGCGTACTCGGCCGGGCAGGTCAGCTTCGTTCAATTACAGTTAGCCCAGGAACAGAAACTTGATTTAGAGCAGTCATCCCTTGAACTGGTTCACGAATATCACATCGCTGACGCCTCGGTTAAATATATTACCGCTACAGACATCTTCTCCGGAATTTCAGAACGTAGAAAAACATTTAAATTAAAGAAAAAAAATCCATGAAATATCAGCTCCGTTCATTAGCAATGCTCGGAATATTGTTTTCCTCACCTTTGCATGGAGAAGAGGCAATTGACCCGACTCGGTTGGCTAACATTCTTATTCTAAAAGAAATAGAGGTTAAGAATCTTGATATTGGAACGGTTAAGGTGAACCGTAGCAATTTTGAAGAAACGATCTTTTCTCTTGGTAGAATTGCGGCTATTCCCTCGAAGCGTTGTGTCGTCAGTAGTCGGATCCCGGGACGGATTATAGAAATGAAGGCCTTTGAGGGAGATTTTGTTATCAGTGGCCAGGACCTATTAAAGATTGAGAGCCGACAGCCTGGAAATCCTCCTCCTGCAGTTTCTTTGTCTGCCCCTTTCGCGGGTCTGGTCATGGCCACTCATGCGAGCTTAGGTGAGTCAATTGAACCGGACACTGATATTATTGAAATAATTGACCTGTCAGAAGTTCACGCCGTTGCCCGGGTCCCGGAAGATCAGGCGGGGAAATTAAAGAAAGGGACTGAGGCAAGAATCGTCATTCCTGCTCTGCCCGGTGAAAGTTTCAAAGGCGAGTTGGTAAGATTTGGGACAATGGCTGACCGTGCGAGTGGCACCATTGATGCTTTCTTCCATTTGAAGGGTCTGACAGGAAAGTTCAGACCAGAAATGAGAGCAGAATTTTCAATAGTTGTGAATGACCGACAGAAGGTGATGTCCATACCGAAGGAAGCGTTGCAGGGAGACGATGTTTCTCCTTTCGTGTTCGTTAAAGACTTTGAATTGAAAAATGCTTTCGTAAAGGTTCCGATCCGGATAGGCAGCCGTAATGACCATTTCATCGAGGTCCTCAGTGGTCTTTATCCTTTGGATGAGGTCGTTACTAAGGGATCATACTCTCTGGCATTTGCCGGTTCAGGAAGTATTTCACTCAAAGAGGCACTCGATGCAGCTCATGGTCACGAGCATAACAAAGACGGCACGGAAAAAACTACAGAGAAGATATTAGCCAGCAGCAGTGGGCAAGGTAATTCGAAAAACAACAGTCAGTTGACAATTTTTTTGGCGATTCTCAGTGCGATACTAACTGCGTTGTTGATTTTGAGTTTAATTTTCCGTCGTTCATCAAAGATCATGGAAGTCGCCAATGATCAGTCAGAATCTGAAACTAATAGCAGGACCCCCCCTCTCTTCCCAGGACAGTGATTAAGTGGTTAATTCAGATTTCTTTGAGGAACCGTGCACTTGTGCTCGGAGCGGCAACCGTATTATTGGCGCTTGGCGCCAGAGCCATGTTCCAACTACCGGTCGAGGTCCTTCCTGATCTGACTAAGCCGACTGTCACTATCCTTACTGAGGCTTCTGGCCTTGCTCCGGAAGAGGTCGAGAGTCTCGTGACGGTGCCCATGGAGAGTGCATTAATGGGAGTTCCTGGGCTATCCCGATTAAGATCCACTTCGGACGTTGCCCTTTCACTTATATTTGTTGAATTTGATTGGGGCACTGATATTTATCGGGCCCGGCAATTTGTGCAGGAGCGGCTCCAATCCGCTACCGAATCTTTACCTGAGGGCGTTCACCCTTACCTGACTCCGGTCGCATCTTTGATGGGTGAAATTATGCTTGTTGGTATGCGTAGTAAGGACAAACGCATTGAGCCTCGTGACCTACGCACGATGGCTGACTGGACTGTCAGGCGGCGATTGCAAAGCATTCCCGGCATTGCTGAAGTGCTCAGCATGGGTGGCGGGGTCAAGCAGATCCAGATCCAACCCAATCCTGACCGCATGCGTGCTACAGGCATATCATTTGAAGAATTACGCAATTCTGCAAAGGAGGCAGTGAGTAATACGACTGGAGGATTCCTGACATCTGGTCCTCAGGAAATCATGGTTCGTAACCTTGCTATGTCGACGGACCTTAGCGCCATTGCGAGCACTGTCATTAAATCGATTAATGACCGGCCGATTAAAATTTCTGATGTGGCAGACGTTATTTGGGAAGTTGAACCTATGAGAGGAGATGCTGCCGTTAACGGGTCTCCTGGAGTGATTCTGAGTGTAACCAAAGCGCCTGGTTTCGACACAATTGAACTGACTGATAAAGTTGAAAATGAAATAGAGAAGTTACGGAAGATCATGCCGGAAGGAGTCGAACTGATTGCTCTTTTCCGACAATCCGATTTTATCAACCATGCTATTGGGAATCTAAAGGAAGCTATCCGCGACGGTTCAGTCATGGTCATCTGTGTTCTTTTTATATTTCTTCTAAGTTTTCGTACAACACTGATCACTCTTACGGCAATTCCTCTATCCTTTTCTATCACTTTGCTCGTTTTCCAAGGATTTGGTATCAGTGTCAATTCCATGACTCTAGGTGGGCTTGCGGTCACTATCGGAATGGTAGTTGATGATGCACTAGTTGATATGGAAAATGTTTTCCGGAGACTCAAAGAGAACGCTTCCCTGAGTAGGCCCGAGCCAAGGATTCAGGTCATTGCCAAGGCATCTAACGAAGTACGGAATAGCATCCTTTACGCTACGATCTTGATTATGTTGGTCTTTTTACCTCTCCTAGGATTGACCGGAGTTGAGGGCCGTCTTTTTGCACCCATTGCCATCGCAACTATTGTCAGTATCGGAGCTTCATTTTTTGTCTCCATCACGGTCATTCCTGTCCTTTGCTACCTCTTACTAAGACCAAAGGAAGGCGTCACTCATGGCGACGGGATCGTTGTCCGTGCTCTGAAATGGCTACTGAAGAAAACCCTGCTCCGACTCGCATTGAACCAACCGATAGTTCTTCTGGCCTTTGTTTCCATAATGATAGCTGGATCTTTTTCTCTTTATCCATTCATGGGCAAAGATTTTCTACCTGCTTTCAATGAGGAGACGGCCCTTGTATCATTGACCACGGCGCCCGGAACCTCTTTGAAGCAGACCAATGAAGTGGCTGCCATCGCCGATGATTTGCTACTATCAATTCCTGAGGTCAATAAGGTGGGTCGCCGAGTCGGTCGTGCAGAAAGAGGTGATCATGTGGTGCCCGTTTCGACAGTTGAATTTGATATCGACTTTGAGGCCAGTGAACGATCACGAGCGGAGGTACTTGAGGATATCCGTAATAAAGTCCGTCAGATTCCTGGAACCTTTAGTGTTCTTACCGGTCCCTTAGCGGACCGGATCGGACACATGCTGAGCGGGGTCTCTGCAAAGGTTGCGATCAAAGTGTTTGGTGATGATCTTGATGAGATTCAAAGGATCGGCAATGAAATTTTAAAAATTGCAAGAGAAGTACCAGGATTCGAAAGTGCAAGAGTAGAGCAGCAGGCCCCTATCCCTCAATTACGAATTGAAATTAATAGAGAAAGAGCTCAAGCGTACGGAGTGACCCCAGGTTCATTGAATGAACAGTTGTCTAGCCTGATCGGCGGTGAAAATGTTGCTCAACTTTATGAGGGGCAACGTACGATGGATCTCGTTATCAGGCTCCCCGAAGAATGGCGTGAATCGCCAGAGAAATTATCTAATATGTTTATTAACAGTAAAGACGGTAAACTCATTCCTTTGCGTCTTGTTGCTGATATCCGTTCAGCGAAGGGGCCGAACGTTATACAGCGAGAAGGCAAGCAGCGCAGATTAGTAGTGAGCATTAATCCAACTAAAAGAGATCTCAAAGGATCAGTTGAGATGCTTCAGAACGATGTGATTGAGAGGGTCAAGATTCCGGACGGCTATGACGTTAGATTTGAAGGAGAGTATAAAGCTCAGCAGGAAGCTACAAAGAGAATTGCTTTTCTGAGTGCAGGCGTGTTCATCATTATGGTTTTTCTTCTCTGTGGTTTCTTTAAGACCGTATTTTTCCCTATGCAGGTGATCTTTGATATTTTGTTGGCCTTCATCGGTGGGATCGCCTTCACCTGGATCAGAGTCGACAACATCAGTATCGCAACGATGGTAGGATTCATTGCTGTTGCTGGCATCGCTTCTCGGAACAGTATACTTCTCATTTCACATTACCTTCATCTGATGCGCTTCGAAGGAGAACGATTCACAAGAGAAATGGTAGAGAGAGGCACGCTGGAGAGGCAAGTGCCAGTCCTCATGACAGCACTTGCAACAGGCATTGCTTTGATACCGCTCATCCTTGCTGCTGACGCTCCGGGAAAAGAAATATTGCACCCCGTCGCCGTGGTAATCGTTGGCGGGTTAATTACCTCTACTCTTCTCGGTCTGGGAGTGACTCCGGCTATATTCTATGCTTTTGGGCGACGAGCATCTGAACGATCAGTGGCTTTGAAGTCTGCAGCTTCCGATTAAAAAAAAAAGTTTCCAATTAAACCATAACTTAAATATAAACAAACTAATGAAAACGAAATCAATATATCAGATGAGCCTTGTATTTGTTGTCGCATATCTTTTTTCATCATGCGGTAATGAGAAACACGAACATGATGAACATGGGCATGATGAACATGGGCATGATGAACATGCTGAACACGGACATGATGAGGATGACGGACATGATGACCATGACGGACATGACCATAAAAATATAGTTGGTCCGAACGGCGGTCGTGTATTAACAGAGTTTGAACCTCATGCGGAGTTTTTTGTTACGGAGGACCGGAAAGTGAAAATTACATTTGTGGATGAAGAATTGAAGCCCGTCGCCGCTAAAGATCAGGTAATTACTGTTTTTGCTGGGGACCGGTCCGATCCGACAGAGCTCTCTTTTACAGTGACTGAGAATGTTCTGGTATCTGATAAAGAATTGCCATCCGGAGATGATTTTCCTGTAGTCGTAATGATAAAATCAACGGCTGACAGTGATGAAGTGGGGGCAAAATTCCAATGTAATCTGCACGATTGTCCGACATGCGATTACAAGGAATACGCCTGCATATGTGATCACGAAGAAGAAAAATAACGGTGCTTGGATGAATGATCATGCCTGCCCGTGACAAGGGCTAGTGGCAGCGTTAGCATTCTTATATGTTGAAACATTAAAGTACTAACTTATAACGATTCAGCATATCATTTTGTGATGCTGCTCTTTGTCATAATGGCAGGAGGATCCGAACGCCTTTATCCTTACTGAAGTACTAATGCCGTATCGTCCCGACATTGATGGTCTTCGCGCGATTGCGGTGATCGGGGTCCTGCTCTTTCATGCTGACCTTGGAGTCAGTGGAGGCTATGTCGGTGTCGATGTGTTCTTTGTCATTTCAGGATTCCTGATCACTGGACTGATTTTAAAAGAGCTCCGGGACAAGAGCTTTTCTGTCCTTGGTTTTTGGGAACGTAGGGTCAGAAGGATCGTGCCTGCTCTCTTTGTGGTCACTCTTGCCACCGTGCTGTTAGGTTATGTTTTTCTTTTGCCAGCAGAATATAAGATGTTGGGGAGTTCGGTGCTATGGCTTTCGGTAATCTCCTCAAATTTGTTTTTCTGGAAAAATACCAACTCTTATTTCGGAGGCGCTTCCGAAGAGATGCCTCTCTTGCACACTTGGTCACTTTCTCTTGAGGAGCAGTTCTATCTGATCGTGCCCTTTGTCCTGCTGGTTTTGTTCCGTGTCGGGAAGTCGAGATCAATCTTTTGGATCATTTGTTCGTTCGTTATACTCAGTTGTGGTTTATCAATTTATGGAATGGCAGATCATGGGTCAGCAACATTTTATCTGCTGCCTACTCGTGCGTGGGAACTTGGATCAGGCTCGCTAGTTGCGTTCGCGGTTCCGATCCGATCAGTTCGTATCCGGACCATGATGCAATGGGTGGGAATGATCTGCGTTTTGATCCCTTTCTTCATTTATGATCGGTCCACGATATTTCCTGGAATGGCCGCGGTCCCACCAGTCGCGGGGACGGCGATCCTTATATGGGCAGGGATGGGAGAAGCGCATAAGACGAATTCACTTCAGATACAGCGGGCACTTTCGATGAAGCCGCTCGTTTGGATCGGTCTTCTGTCTTATTCGCTCTATCTATGGCACTGGCCCTTATTGGCATTCAATGAGTATTTGGTTATTTGGAAAGATTCGGTTCCAGTCAAAGTTTTTATTCTATTAAGTGCATTATTACTTTCCTATTTTTCCTGGAAATTTGTTGAGCAACCGATCCGATCAAGGCGCATGTTCGGATCGAAGCGTTCGGTTTTTATTTTTTCTTCAGTGGCTTTTTCTTTGCTTCTAATATGTTCTTCCTTGCTGATTTCCAAGGAAGGAATGACTGGAAGATATACAGAAGATTTTCTGAATTATACTGATAGTGGACTGAGTGAGGATTCTTTCTTTGATTACGGGAAAGCTTCAAAAGAATTTCCTGAGAATAAATCTTTTTTAGGAATTGAAGGGGAGGAGCCAATTTTCTTTTTGTGGGGAGATAGCCATGGGATGGCCCTTGCCAGAGCCATTGACGCGGCAGCAAAAGAATCATCGATTGCCGGAGAATCCGCCGTCAAGACTTCGACTTTACCCGTATTGAGTTGGGTGACTTCGAAAGAATCCCAGATCAATTATAATGAATCTGTCCTGAAATATTTGGAAGGTAAGAAACAGAGACAATCAATCGGCCATGTGATTCTAGTAGGTAGGTGGTGGCTCGCCTCTAACCAGTCTTATGAAAATGAAAGTTCGTTCGAGATCAAACTCATTAATACCATTGATCGGATCAAAGGCCTGGGCTATTCGGTCAGTCTGGTCAGGCAAGTGCCGCAGTGGACTGATCATTGGCAGACCCCGAGCAGTTTTCCTTTTCAATTGGAAAAATTTTCATGGGAATACAAAGAAATGACATTGTCTGAGGAGGAACTGGAGAAGCGATTTGCCCAACAGAATCAAATGTTTTCTAAAATAGAAAAAGTACCCGGAGTTAGGATAATTGATCCTTTACCGCTCTTGAAGGGGCCTGATGGTTTCTATCATATCAGGGATGAGGGGGGCTGGATCTATTATGATGATGATCATCTGAGCGGATACGGGGCAATGAAGTTGAAATCATTATTTAATTTTCTTGGCAATTGAATGTGTAGGGTCTTGACTTTTTACCATGAAAAAAATGTCTACGCGTCGTCACTTTCTTACTGCGGCTGCGGCAGCAGCTAGTGTCCAGATCGTTCCTCGCCATGTCCTTGGAGGGCCGAAGCATACGGCACCCAGTGAAAAATTGAACATTGCTGGAATCGGTTTTGGCGGAATGGGTTCTCATAATCTCGCTATGTGCGCCAGGACAGAACAGATCACTGCTCTCTGTGATGTGGATCATAACTATGCGAGGAAGGTTTTCACTCAGTATCCGGACGCTAAGAGATTCCATGATTATCGTGAACTTTTGACCAGTGATGTGGATTTTGATGCGGTCGTGATTGCCACTCCTGATCATACGCATGCGGCCATTTCCTCTGCGGCAATGCATAAGGGAAAGCATGTTTACTGTCAGAAGCCCCTAACGCATGATGCTCATGAGTCGAGGGCCCTTGCGAGGATTGCAAAGCAGACCGGAGTTGCAACACAGCTAGGTATTCAGGGTCATTCCGGTGAGGGAAGGATGCTGGTCAGTGAATGGATCTGGGACGGAGCCATCGGTGAGATCGCTGAAGTTGAGGCTTGGTGCAGCCTGTCCTATGCTCCTCATGGTCATGCTTCATGGAGTTCGCCCTGCAGTGACCGGCCAGCAAAAGTTGAAAAGCCTCCTGCGGGAATGGACTGGGACACTTGGATCGGTCCTGCTCCGATGCGGCCATATCATTCGTGCTATCATCCGAGAGTGTGGCGTTGTTTTTGGGACTTTGGGTGTGGAATGATGGGGGACCGTGGTGTGCACACGATTGATGCGATTGTCTCGTCCCTTAAGCTTGGCCATCCTCAAAGCATTGAGTGCATTCATGTCAAAGGAGGCAATGCCGAAGTTCATCCAGATAGTGCCGTCATTGAGTACCGGTTCCCTGCACGTGATGGGTTCCTGCCACTCAAGCTGACCTGGAGGGAAGGGCAAGAGCCTCCGAGGCCGAAAGAACTCGAAGCGGGGAGAAAATATCCTCGTGAGGGCGGGGTCATGTACAAGGGAAGTAAGGGAATTCTCATGAATGATGTTTATGGTGGCAGTCCGCGGCTCGTTCCTGAGACAGCCATGAAGGCTTACAAACGTCCTAAGGAAACTTTGCCACGTGTTCAGGGAGGCCATGAACAGGACTGGATCAGAGCCTGCAAGGCTGGAAAGTATGACGCGGCAGGAGCCCATTTCGGTTATGGGGGGCATCTCACTGAAATTACTCTTCTCGGAAACGTGGCGAAGCGTTTCCCGGGCAAGAAATTATTATGGGATGGTGAAGCGATGAGGATCACAAATCACGGGCCTGCAAATGACTGGGTCAAGCGGCCTTACCGGGATGGGTGGACTCTTGATGAGACGGCATGATGATCTAGTGACTGATTTCCAGGCGTAAGAATTGTGCTTTTTTATTGGATGAGGACGAACGCCAGATGACTTGGTTGATTTCGTCATTTATGGGCGTTTCTGATGCCTTGGTGTATTCTTCTCCGGCGTCCTGCCATGTTTTCAGATCATTCGATAATTGGATGCTAAATAGAATGTCCTCAGCGTTACGGTTCCTTGTATGGGATATGATGATCTTTCCTTCACTGTCAAAACTGATCATGAATGGGGCGTTAGGTACATTGTCGCTGGTCCCGAGAGCATGTTCGGCGAACGCGCTCAATCCGTCTTTGTCCTCATCCAGGTTTTCCTGAAATAATCCGTCATCATCTTGGCCTGGAGTTCCGCCCCCTTGAGAACTCATTGTCCAGTTCTCACTCAATGAATGGTCCGGACTGTCCTTGGCATTGATCAAATTCAGGCTGTGCCCTTCTCCGTCAGTCCCTTCAGGCCAGGGGCTCTTGTCATCGTAAACGAAGTTCCTGATTTCATCGGAAGCAATGCCTACTAACCTTAAACGTTCTCCACCATTATCGAGTCCGGTACCATTGGAAAATTCCTTAGGAGCAAGCCATGAGGATGCGTTAGGGTTCCTATTAAGGAAGGCGGATCGGTTCCTTGCAATGACTATTCGATCGCCCGGACCCAGTAATGAACCTAATTCAAATTCATAGTCTATCCCGCTCACAAAACGGGTCCCGGAAAGCTCAGTGACCCTGTCACCTATATTTAGCAGTTCAATGAACTCAAATTGATTGGCGTCGGTGAATCCTGCTTCAATTTCAGGGAGGATAGGGTCGGCAGGATGATACATAATTTCAGAAATAACGATGTTCTGTGATGAGGCGGGTTCAGATTCTGCACTGCTAATGATTGTTATCGAATCATTACCGATGACTTGATCTGAAAAATCAAGAGCTTCGAGGTTGAAGGTTTGTCGGCCCGGGGCAGCAGGAAGTGATAGCTTCCAGGTATTTTTATCCGACCATTCCAGAGGTAAATGTTCATCGCTTCCTTTGATCCGAACTTCGCGCACATTGATCCAGCCTTTGCCATTGATTTCAACGATATTTTTTTGAGTTTCTATCGTTGATGGAGAACTGATTGAGAATTGGATTTCGGGAATTGATCTGAGTTGTGACAGGACATTATTTGACCGGCTGTTGATGTAACTTAGGTGACCTGACCAGTTCTGTGATGAATCCAGTTCCTTGAGATGATCTGTCCACTTTGACATGTAAGACCTGTTGTATGTGGTCGTTATGATGTCCTGGAGGTGTCCATAATAGATCCTTCTTCGGGTCTCATTTTGAGTTAATTTTGAACATTCCGGATTAGCTGTGATTGAGCGGCCAGAGTCAAAAGCAAAATCCATATCATGTGGGAGGAACATGACCCTACCGTCAGGGAAAGCGTAATACATGCCGTTGTGTTGGCTCCCGGCACCTGCGTTATCTCCGGCTCCTGAGAGTACTGCATAGGCCATTCCTCGGAACCAGGCATCGACATTAACAACATTTTCCACTTCTCTTTCAAAGTCCGATCCTGACCGGCTGAAGAGCTTGGCGTAACTCATGATAGGTTCAAAATTATTCGCTTCTTTATTATTTTTCTTCAGTAAGAACCATCTGTATTTTTCCGGATCATCACCAAGATTTCGCACGGAAGTTCCTGTGACGCCGTCAGGCTGTGGCCGTTTGAGGCCTGCACCGTTATTGGTGGTCGGATAATAGATTAATTCATATTCAAATAGGTTCCCCTTACCTTCCTTACCGAATTGGGATTCCATTAAAACTTCATCATATCTTGCCATTTGCAGAGTCGCGCCTCGGGTATGCCTGTCCATCGGGGCTAAGACTTTAATGAAATCATAGTATCTGCTCACGATCCCGCCGCTATTAGCTATCATGATGTCGAACAAAAGTTCTAATTGTCCGGAACCGACACCTTCTGACCGGTCAATGGCCAGGGAACTATGAATGCCCCTGTAAAGCTGGTCCCTGCCAAAGCGAAAATTGTAACCGACTCTAGGGTCCTGGCTACGTGCTCTCTCGCTTCCCTTCAGACGCATCTTCACGTCGTAATAAATATCATTTTCCCGATCAATGACTGTGACTCCGATCCGATCATTACTCATGACTTCAGTTTCCTTATGGATGAAATCACGATCAGCATTAGTGGTAACGATGCGGAAATTGTGCCAGCCGTTCGTTGCGGCTAGGCCATCGTCTACTTTGTATAAGGCTCTTGAATCTGGTCCTGCCGAAGGAAAAAATGAAAGTGCCCCTTCCTCGTCCCTGCCACGCACATAAAATTGAACCACAGATTTTTTTGTTTGGGCTGGAATAGTCGCGTAATATTTTCCACCCTTAACGCCCATAGTTAAAGATTTAAAGCTGCGACCATTTACTGAGTAGTATAGTCGCATCGAATTGACCCCTTCAGGGTCATCGGCTCTGACGCTGACTCTAACGGTTTGGCCTGAATTGGGCACTACCGGTTCATGGTTCAATTGGTAATAAGTGGGGCCGATATTTTCCTGGGCTGCGGTATTTTTTTCGGAAGGAGTTCCAACATGTTCTGGACGTTCAATGACTGTGGTATGCGCTAACCTATTAAAGTAGAGCCTTGAATGGAGGAGATTTGTTCCGCTCACCCATCGGGCGCGAAAAGATATTTCGTAATCAGTGCCGTTCCTGACACGGCTCAAGAGAGTCGTTTCCATTTGATTGTGCATGTGGCCTGTCCCTGACGTTGCCACGACCCGAAGCACCTTATTACCAGGTTCTTCCGGGTCCTCGATAATTTCGCTGTGGCGGTGGGTACCACGTAATCTCCAATGATTAGTATCATCGGAGAAGTTTGAATTTCTGAGGATCTGTTTTGCTTGTCCGTCCGGATCCTCAATGACACTGATATCATCAATAAGAATCTCACCTGCGTTGAGTAAACCCACATTGAATTCACTCCATTGTGAGTCAGGACCTCCGCTCGACGATGCTCTGCCCCTGTAGGAATAATTCTTCCATTTTGTCCTACTACTTTCATCGCTCGGTGCCCAAGCCTCGGCAGTAGAGTTATCTGCATCAAGATCGCGCAATTCCAGAGTTGATCCGCCACCGTCAGCGGCGCTCGACCAACGTCCGCTGTCATGGTATCTGATCTCATCAACTGGATTCTTGTTTGAATCCCTCAGGACTATCCATTCAGCTGATCGTGACAGGTTCCCATCGAATGTGCCTAATAAACGGGCGTTCGGATAAGCTTGAATGAAATCTTTTTGGCCAGCAGCGATGCAGGCATGTTCACCCGGATCAAGAATAGTCTGTTCGGGGAATTCAAATTCTACGCCGTCACCGAAGTCCCATCCTCCTAAGTTTATTGGGAGATTACTTCTGTTCGTAATTTCAATCCACTGATTGTTTGAGCTTCGGTAAGGTTTCCCTTCGATTCCCTCGGTAAGTTTTATTCTGGCTTCTAGGGATGCACCAAAGACTATGTCACTGCTTGATTGGGATCCTTGGTGCGTTTCAACTGAGAGCCTGTTCTCCCCAACCCTAAGGGTTCCTAGAGAGATGCTGAGAGTTTCTAATTTGGCGTTACTGACCGTTGGGCTGGCAATTGTCTGTGCATTGATGAGGCCTTCCGGCATATTAAAACGCCCCACCTCGGTGCCGTTAAGGTAAAAGACGGCACCATCGTCAATCATGTGAGTTAATAGCAGTTCTTCAGCGCTCGCAAAGACTGTTGCAGGGACCAAGAAATTTGTTTCAAAGTAATAAGTGGTGAGCCTGCTCGAATAGTCAGCCGTTGACCAGGCCGTTCTGAGAGGAACGGGCAAGGTTCCAGTCTCACGTCCTATCGGCGCAGCTCCTGTTTCCCATTCACCTCCTAATGCATGATTGGTGTTTGCCCAGCTATCAGGAAGTCCCGTTTCGGACCGGTTCATCTTCCAGTTTCCCTGTATCGGTACGAGGGGCATGTTTTCATAGGTCGGAGCAATGGGCGGGACCGCTGGTAAAGCGGGAGGATTATAACAGATTTCACTAATGACTATGCTCTCATTCAGATTGAAGGTATTTTTTTGGCCGGGCGTTTTTTGGTCGGGATAGAGCCATTCCCCGTTCCTCTGTTCTGCTCGACCACGCAGGCGCCCCGTCTGTTCGCGGGCATCTATTACCGATTCTAATGAGGGACTGTAAAGAAATAGCTTTTCTCCGTTCCCTGGCCTGAATCCAATCTTTTCCTCATCAAGGATTAGAAAATCTCCAGGCCCGATGATTTGATCAGGGAATGAGTATTCTTTTTCCGTGTCAGCATTAACGGAAAGGATCATTCCTCCAACATTGACTTCTGAAGAGTTAGGATTCACAAGTTCGACCCAGAAATTTTCTTCCGAATATGCAGGAATTTCGTTAAAAAGAATGCGCAGATCAGTGCTTTCAGGAGAATCTATAATGTTAGCTGCCAGATCCAGTCCAAAAACAATATCGCTGTTACCGATCCTGCTCTGATGGACTTCGACTGAGATTTGATTATTGCCTGTAACGAGGCCCGATATATCCACAGAAATTTCACTGGAAAGTTCATCAACTTCAATGTTTTCAGAAGCCAGATCAGAGTATGAAATATTGCCATCCGGCATGTTTACCCTAAGGACTTCCTTACCGTTGATATGGATCAAGGCACCATCATCAATAGCATGCCTGATAATCAGGGAATCAAGATTGCTCAATTGATTGCCTCTCAAATCAAATTCACGTTCGAAGTAATAAGTGATGACATAAGGATCGTTTCGACTAGGGAAATTGAGCCTTGTTTCCAAAGGAATGGTTGCCCCGCTTTCAAACCCTATCCCGCCCTTGCCACTTTTCCATTCATCATCTAGCGCATGCTCCTGCTCTGACCACGACGGGCCCAAGTCATTGCCGCTTTCGTTGTAACGCCACTCATCATCGAGATTGATGAGTTTGATTTTTTTGGTCGGTATTTCCTCACTACTTGATGGAAAATTTGTTCTTCCAGGAGTTCCTCCGAGCTGAGCCGAATGGGTCCAGTTCTCGGGCGGTTTGTTGGATGAGTGAGGCAGGATCTTAGCTAACGTTGTGCCTGAACCGTCAGCAGCAGCTGGCCACCTTCCTCCGTCACCGAAGCTCAGTTCGTCCATTAACCTGTTCCCCTTGTTATATAATCTTAAAGTTTCTCCGCCATTGTTAATGTTACCTGAAAACGGACCTATTTGGCCGAGACCAGGAACCTTCGCTATGACCAGGTAACCTCCAGGCTCGATGAATGTATTTTCCGGAACCGTGTATTCGATCCCGTCCAATCGCCAACCTGAAACGTCGGTCATGATTCCCATCTGGTTAAATAATTCAATCCACTCGGTGCCCTCTTCGGGTCCGGCAGGATTATAATGGACCTCATTGAAAACCACGACAGAGTCCGGCGAACAATGAGAGTCAATCAAGGTTAGGAAAATGAGGGTAATTGATACCGCTACTGAGAGGGGCCGAATCATTTTCGAGATAGAATTTAAGTTAAGGGGAGTCTTAATTTAGCAGATAAGGAATGCTGTTCAATGCGAATTGAGCTTATAGGTTATTCATAGTATAAGTATTTCAAGATTTTAGATCATGAGCGCTATTGCCGGAAAAACAGCTAAATATTTCATTTCGTTAAATTTTCTCTTCGTCCATTTCATTTTAGCTGAGGACAACTTTAAGATGGATGAAGGATTAGAACTTACCTTATCCGCTTCAGAGCCTGACATATTGAGCCTTAGCAATATTGATGTTGATCATCTTGGCAGAGTATGGGCCTGCGAAGTGGTTAATTATGGGCCGAACCAGGGAAAGAGACCGAAAGGTGACAAGATCATCATCATGGAAGACAAGGACGGAGACGGAAAAATGGATTCTTATGACACTTTTTACCAGGGTCCAGAAGTGAATGCTGCGATGGGTCTTTGTGTATTGAGTGACCGCGTCATTGTTTCAGTGACACCGAACATATGGGTCTTCTTTGATGACGATGATGATGGCAGGGCTGACCGCAAAGAGCTTCTTTTTTCCGGTGACGGGCGCCCAGTATTTGACCACTCCTATCATTCACTCGTCTATGGCCCTGATGGAAAAATGTATTGGAATTTCGGAAACACGGGAAAAAACTTGAAGACTGATAAGGGTCAGATACTGGAGGACATCCATGGAAGGCGCGTCGAGGACAAGGGCAAACCTTTTTGGGGAGGGATGGTCTTTCGTTGTGATCTTGATGGGAAAAACCTTGAGATACTGGGCCACAATTTCCGCAATAATTATGAGGTGACTGTGGATTCTTTCGGTTCACTTTGGCAGTCAGACAATGATGATGACGGGAACCGTGCTACCCGCATTAATTTCATTATGGAAGGAGGGAACTTCGGTTATTTGGATGAGATGACTGGTGAAGGGTGGCGCAAGAAAAGGCCAGGCATGCATAAGAATGTTTCTCTGGCCCACTGGCACTTAAATGATCCTGGCGTGGTCCCGAACGTTTTGCAGACAGGGGCCGGAGCGCCGACAGGTATTACAGTTTACGAGGGACGGCTCCTTCCTCAAAAATACTGGGACCAGCTCATCCATTGTGAGTCCGGTGTCAATGTGGTAAGGGCCTATCCGGTCAGGGACCATGGTGCCGGTTATCAGGCAGATTCAATTGAAATGATGAAGAGCCTGAAGGACCGATCCTTTAGGCCCGTTGACGTTGCTGTGGCTCCTGACGGATCCATATTTATTAGCGACTGGTACGATCCAATCATTGGTGGATTAGCACAGCGGGATATTTCGCGGGGCCGACTTTACAGGATCGCTCCCAAGGGATCACGGTACGAGCAGCCAAAGCTCGGATACGGTTCGGCCAAGGAATCTGTTAATTCTCTTAAGAATCCAAATTATTGTGTCCGTTATAGAGCATGGAATGTGTTACATAAAATGGGCTCAGAAGCGGAAAAAGAACTCATGAAGATGTTTCTTTCAAAGAATCCAAGGCACAGGGCCCGGGCTTTATGGTTGATGGGAAAGAACCACGGTCGTTCAGCGCATTATGTGGATTTGGCTTCCCAAGACAAGAATCCGGACATCAGGATCATTGCACTTCGTCTGGCCAGACAGACAGGAACTTCACTGATAAGTCTCATTGGAAAAATGGTATCTGATCCATCGGCCAAGGTCAGGCGTGAATGTGCTGTTTCTCTTGCGCATTTAAGAGGACCTGAAAAATCAAAATTATGGGCATCTCTAGCAATGAATCATGAGGCCGGGGACCGGTGGTCCTTGGAGGCACTTGGCATCGCCGCTTCAGGTGATTGGGATTCTTGCCTGTCCTCATGGCTTGAAAAGGTAGGAGATAATTGGAACTCAGATTCGGGAAAGGATATTATCTGGCGGAGCCGCGCGAAGGGGTCTGCCCATTTGATTGCCAAGATTCTCAAGGATCCAAAGACTCTGGAAGAGGACCGGGCACGTTATTTTAGAGCCCTAGATTTTCAATCTAAAGCTGAGAAAGAGGCGGCCCTTTTGGATATTCTTCAGTAAAGCAATCGATTGAGATTTGAGTTATTATTCAATAAAACTTAATCATCTGGTAACCAAAGGGTTATAAATCAATTTAGGATTGATTTCTTTTTCTTTTTGCTGAGAATCATTCGACTGCCTGCTTGGTAGTAATCGTTCCTAGGTATTTCTAGGAGCATTAATTTTTAAAATAAATAAACAATGAAACGAATTATTTGGTTTGAGGGCCTTTTTATTTTTGCTGTGCTTGGATTTATCACGATAAATGCTGTCGCTGATGAACTTTATTATACCGAATTCGAAGATGAGGATGGCGCATTCATTCAGGAAGTCACAGGCAATAGCCCTATCGCTGCGGTCTATTCTTCGGACCTAGGGACATGGTCAATGGACGGTGATGATACTGGCCCAGCCACTAATTATCTGACTAGCCCTGAAATTGAATTGGAAGGGGCCTGGGGGGTCCGGGTCATTTTTGATCATCGTTACAGTATCGAAGCTGAATGGGACGCCGTAGCACTAGAAATGTCCATTGATGGTGGAGACTTTGAGTTTATACCAAATAGTGCTTTCACGGTGAATGGATATACTTACAGTGACTTGAAAGGGAATCACGTTTTCAAGGGTGGTGAAGGATTCAATGGTGATTCTGAAGGTTATTCTCAGAGAGAATTCATAATGAGCATGGTCGAGCTCGAAGACATTAATGCTGAAGAAAATGTTGTGATACGTTTCGTGGGTGCCTGGGACGAGGGTGCCCGCGGGCCAGGGATACCGAACTGGGAAATTGATACATTTACAGTTGAAGCGATCTCTGATCCTTCAATCTTATTGTCTGAGGATTTTGTTGAGGATGATGGAGGATTTATTGAACTGGGAGAAGGCAACTCTCCGATACCGTCTCTTTATAATGAGGATCCAGGAACCTGGTCAATGGAAGGTGATGATAGTGGCCCTGCCACTAATTACATAACGAGCCCGGAAATTGATGTTCCTATCACTGCGGGTATCGAAGTGAGTTTTACGCACCGATACAGTATCGAGCCAGAATGGGATGGGACCGTTTTACAGTATTCAATCGATGGTGAGGAATTTCAGACTGTACCGACTGACGCGTTCAGTGAAAACGGCTATTCTTTCAGTAACCTCATTGGAAACCATGTCATTAAGGGAGGGGACGGATTTAATGGAAATTCGGAAGAATACTTTGCTGGTGATTTCATTACGAGTACCGCGAAGCTCGGAAGCATCGAGGCCGGTAGCAGCCTCAGTATAAGATTTCTAGGAGCCTGGGACTGTGCCTCGCGTGGCGTTGGAATCCCTAACTGGGAAATTAATTCCGTAATCATTAGGATTCTTGATGATCTTGATGGTGATGGAATGCCTGATTATTATGAGGATGAAAATGACCTGGACAAGACAGTTGATGATTCGGCTGAAGATCCTGATTCGGATGGATTAAAAAACATCGACGAATTCGTTGCTGGAACCAATCCGCAGGAAGCTGATACCGATAATGATGGGCTCTCTGATAATGTTGAGACAGGGACCGGTAACTTTGTTAATGCATCAAATACAGGCACAGATCCTCTCGTCTCTGATACTGATTCGGACGGTCTCTTTGATGGAGTGGAAACTAACACAGGAACATTCGTCGATGCTGATGACACGGGAACCGATCCGCACACGGCAGACACTGATGAGGACTCTATCTATGATGGGACCGAGGTCGAAAGGGGAACTGATCCGCTTGACGGTGAAGACTTCCCTCTCCTCTGGGTTGTTCGGAATGCGAAATCAAATAGTCCTTTGAACTCAATAGCAAATACGCGTGACCTCTTTGACGGTGTAGGGTTAGCAGAGCCTGAAACTGTTACCATTCATGATACTATTAATTTCCGGGACAATGCGAATGGACCCTTTCCGGACCCGCAACCGTTCCCCCTCTTTGAGGCTCAGGACGTGAACCAGGATGACTTTGCCATAATGGCCACCGGGACGCTCTTCATAACCGACCCGGGCATTTATACCTTTGGATTTAATTCCGATGATGGGGGCGGTTTTTATATTGATGATGAGCCGGTCGTTGTATTTGATGCCAATAGAGGCTCTGCAACGAGCCTCGCTTCCGTGGACCTTTCTTTCGGTGCACACAAGATGGAATTTCTTTTTTGGGAACGTGGAGGTGGTGCCCAGTGCCAACTCTTCGTTCATAATGAAAAGGGTGACTTCGCTGGTGCCGGATTCAATGTGGGTAACTATCATCTCCTAGAGACCTCTTTCGTGCCTTCTGGCGATAGTGATAATGATGGTTTGCCGGATGCGTGGGAGGAGCAGTTCTTTGATAATTTAGAACAGGGGCCGGAAGATGATTCGGACAATGATGGATCCACTAACGCGGATGAATTCGAACTTGGAACGGTCCCTAACGATCCGGACACGGACGATGACGGCCTCAACGATGGAGTCGAAGATGGGACCGGAAACTTTGTTAACAGTATGATGACAGGGACCGATCCGAAAGTGGCGGATTCTGATGGTGATGGATTACTTGATGGTGTTGAGACGAATACTGGAAATTTTGTTAGTGCTAATAATACCGGTACGAATCCTCATAAGGCGGACACTGATGAGGACATGGTCAGTGACGGTAGAGAAATTGCGCTTGGAACGGACCCGACAGTGCCTCAGGCCCGGCCCAGAGGCTATGTACAGGACTTTGATGGTTTCCCTGACGGAACAACTGATCTCGGTGACGGTAGTGTCATTGCGGGTGCAGCTGCAGAAGTTGTTGATGGTAGACTACAACTGACCAAGGACGGTCAGGGCTTAGGATTCTCCAGCTTTACTATCCCTGCAATCGGGAACTCA
>Ga0114993_10001806_pt1 | contig 24318 bp, 23 predicted proteins | sample ArcticOcean_MG_C_FD_87042 | JGI IMG/M metagenome (GOLD analysis project Ga0114993, IMG submission 87042) | Marine microbial communities from western Arctic Ocean - ArcticOcean_MG_CB2_150 | ecosystem: Environmental > Aquatic > Marine > Oceanic | place: Arctic Ocean: Canada Basin | collected...
AACTCCGGAAGAGACTGCGGAAACGGCAAGTCGTCACGTTGAAGGACGTCCATGGCTCACTATCCATTTTACACACATAATCTATCCCTAGTGGGTGTGTGCGTCAAGCGGATAGGCAAGGTTGATTCTATTGAAAATAACTATTTGAACAAATTTAGAAACATCAATTAGAGCCCGACCGGGAAGTTGGTGCGTGGACTCAATTGATCTCAGCCGAATTCGTATGGTGCCGAGTATGTCGTAACGTGTGGCCATCCAGCGGAAGCGTTTGATCTTGTTTAAGAAACGCTCAACCCTATTGCACTGCTTGTAGAGAACTTTTCTGAAGCAGAGCTTTTCCTTGCGGTTGGATTTGTCAGGAATGTTCGGTGCGGCGTCCTGAGCCTCGATCTTTTCTCTGAGGCAGTCCGAGTGGTATCCCTTGTCACCCAACAATACAGAGCCCGCCGCTAGATCATTCAGCAGTATATCCGCGCCTTGAACGTCGGAGGCCTGTCCTGATGTCATATCAAGACGAACAGGCTCCCCTTCGGCGTCCACAAGGGCGTGTATCTTGGTGCTCAAACCTTCGCGTGAACGGCTCCCAACCAACCCCGGCTCGCTACGCCGTCTCTCCCTCATACTTCGAAACCCGGCACAAGAGCGAGCGTAATTGATAGGTGCCCATCTGCGGATCGAACGGTGGTTTGACGCTGGTCAGCACGTTGGCGTTGGATTTCCATACCCCATATTCGGGCGCCGGGTCTTCCGGGAACCACCAGCCGAATTCCGTGTGGATGACGCGGGGATCGATGCCTGTCGTCAGCTTGGCGACCTGGCGGATCTTGCCGCGGGCGTTTTCGATCCACATCCATTCGCCGTCTTCGATGCCGTGTTCGGCGGCGGTGTCGGGGTGGATCTCGGTGATCGGCTGCTTGGCGCCCTTGCGCACCGATTTTATCTGCCGGTGTTCGGAATTGAAGGAAAATGGATTGCGGGCGCCGGTGGTCAGGATCAGCGGATATTTCTTATACATATCGGGTGTCGCGATCGGGCTTTCCGGCGGCTCTTCGTAATAGGGCAGGGGATCATAACCCATCTCTTTCAGACGCTCGGAATAAAGCTCCAGCTTGCCGGTCGGGGTCTTGAAGCCGTCGGTCTCGTATTTGCGGTACTTCATTTCCATCTGGTGGTAGCCGATTTTCTTGAGTTCCTCGAAACTGATGCCAGTGCCGCCGGCGACCATCTGCGCTTCGTACACCTCTTCCGGGGTTTCGGTGCCCACCGGCAGGTTGAGGCGCCGCGCCAGGGCCGAAAATATCTCCTCGTCGGAGCGGCATTCATGGGTGCGGATGGCCTGTTGGTTGGCCAGCACAACGTTGCCCGAAATGGTCGGCAGGCCGGCGACCTCGTTGATCTCCGCCCAGAATGCGGCGGGCAGGATAATGTCGGCCAGTTCCGCCGTCGGCGTCATAAACAGATCGGCGCAGACGATGAAGTCCAAATTCATCAGCGCTTTATGGACCGTTTTGGAATCGCCATAGGTGGTCAGCGTGTTGTTGCCGAAGATCAACATGGCTTTCACCGGGTACGGCTTGCCGGTGATCATGGCCTGCAACACGGTGGGAATATGGGCGGCCGGCAACTGCGCGCCCTCGCCGCACAGCATTTTGAAATTCTCAAAGCCGAGGCGCTTGGCGTTTTGCTCCGGCGACAGGTTTTCGATCAGGCTGGGCACCGGGCCAAGGCCGTGCATGCCGAACACCCAGCCGCCGGGCACGTCGATATTGCCGGTGATCGAGGGGATGATGGAGACCGCGCGCACGGTCTGGATGCAGTTCGGCGTATGCTCGATGGCGACGCCCCATTCCATCAAAGCCGGCTTGATGGTCGCGAACATGCGCGCCGCCGCGCGGATTTTGTCGGCCGGCACCCAGGTGATTTCGGCGGCCCATTCGGGCGTCATGTCGCGAACCCGCTCCGCCAGCTCGGCGTAACCGTGGCAGTAGTTTTCAACAAACTCGGTGTCTTCCAGCCCCTCTTCGATGATCACGTGGATCATCGCCAGGGCCAGGGCATCGTCGGTGCCGGGGCGGAGTTGCAGCCAGAGATCGGCCTTCTTGGCGAGAACGGTTTCGCGGGGATCGATGACGATGGTTTTCGGCTTGTAGGCGACGGCGTCGCGGGCGTTGAAGCGGGTCTCGCCGTCGGGGCCCGAATTCAAGGGCTGGTGGCCCCAAAAGCAGATGCATTCGGCCTGGGTGTCGCCCAGGAAATCGCTCACCGGAAGATCGCCCATGGTCAGAAACGTGGTGTTGACGCGGGGATGGAAGCACTGGGCGAAGCCGGGCTCGCTCCAATTGGGGCTGCCGAAGGAGAACGCGAAGCGCGACACCCAGCGGATATGATGGCGCCCGGTGCCGGTGCCGAGATGCACCGCCTCGGCGCCGTATTCGGCTTTGATTTTGGTCAGCTTTTCGGCGATCTCGTCGAGGGCTTCGTCCCAGCTTATGCGCTCGAATGTGCCGGCGCCTCTGGGGCCCTTGCGCCGCATGGGATATTTGAGCCGGTCCGGGTGATACACCATTTCCATGGTTGCGTTGCCGAGCGGGCAGAGGCGGCCCTGGTTGAAGGGGTTGTCGGGATCGCCCTCCACCTTTACCAATTCGTCGTCCTTGACGTGCATCAGGACGCCGCATCCGCCGTGGCAACTGCGGCAGACGCTTTTGAGAATTTCCGTGCCCTCGGTAGATAACGATGCGTCCGGTGCTACCTGATCCATGCTGCCTGCCTCCAAATTACTCTGCGCTGATCATACCCCTATAGGCGCCCCGCCGCGAGGCGATAATTCTCGTCTATGGTTCCCGGTCCGGTCCGAAATTGACCCAGAATTCCTCGGAATTGTTGGAGCGCGGAAAATCGCCTTCCGGGACCGGTTTGCCGAGAAACGCGCACAGCGGAGCCCAGCCATCCTTGACATCAAACGAGAGCACGCGCCCCTCGGCGTAGGCTGTGGTCACATGATTTACATGGTCCAGATAGGCTGCTTTCGCCGCCTGTTCATCATCGATGTCGGACTTGAATAATTTTTTGCCGAGCATTTCGATAACCGAGCGGGCCATGGCGTCGATGTGAGGCGGCAGCTCGTCGGGGAGTTCCACCAAATACTTCATGATGGTTTTGGAATAGCTTTCCCACCAGCTATCCACGTGGCGCGCCGTCAGGATGATCTTGGCGTCCGGAAAATGGTCGGCCAGTTCCTTTGAAAATCCGGCGCCCGGCCAATCGGCGGTGGCGTTGTAACCGTCATAGACCTGGTCCCAATCCACCGGCTCGCCGGCGATCGCCGCCCGCCAGGCCGGCACCTGCCCAGGATTATTGAACACATCTTCCATATGATGGCAGGGCCCGTAACCAAGTTCTTCCAGCGCCAATTTCAATGACATGGTTCCAGTGCGGCCATAGCCGACGCCAATGATTGATAAAGCCATTTGTTCTTCTCCCCAAAACGATGCGGTATTTTATGCGTTCGTATTTCCGTTTCGAATTATAGGGGGCGGAATCGCGTTTAATCAACCCGGAGCGGCTCAAAGGGTCATGAGGTCCTCGCCGATGGTCAGCGCGCCGGAATAATCGCGGCCAATGATTTCGCGCAATTCGGCCGGCACCGAGACCGGGTTCATGTGCGAGGTAACCAGTAATTTGGGCGCGGCGTCGCGGGCCACCAGCCCGATTTGTTCGGGAAAGGTGTGGTAGTGGGCCATGGCCTCCAGCCGTTGCTCGGCGCTTTCCCAACCGGCGCCCGCGATGAACGACACTTTCGAGGCGTGCATGCATTCGTGGACCAGAATATCGGCGCCAAAGGCATGTTTGATCAGGTTCTCCGATGGCCGCGTATCGCCCGACAGAACGATCGAATATTGCTTGGCATCGAAGCGGAAGCCGAAGGCGTAATCGACGGGCGGGTGATCGACGTGGAATGCCGAGACATCCAAGCCGTCCAATTCGAAGACCGGGCCTTCATCGAACTCGTGGACGATGATTTGCGGCAAGATGCGGGCGCCGCCCTGGTGTTCGACGCGGATTTTTAAGTCATATTCGTGCAGACGCATGATGTTTTCGATCATCTCTTTCTGGCCGGGCGGGCCGTACACATTGAGCGGCGTATCGTCGCCGAAAATCCAGCGGGTGATGATGAAATGGTCCAGATCGATGTAATGATCCATATGGTGATGGGTGATAAGAAGGTGGTTGATCTCGGTCGGCTGCAGGCCGGCTTCCACCAATCGGTTGACCACCCCGGAGCCGCAATCTATGAGGATGTTTTCCGCCCCGGCGCGAATGACCTGGCTCGGCCCCCGGCGATGGGGGTTGGGGCTCGGCGTGCCGGTGCCAAGAAGGGTCAGTTGCATCATGGTCATTGTCCCCCGATTTGATTTTTCAATTGGCTGAGGAGGGCGGAAAGACCGGCGCCGCCGGAACCGGCGCCATAGATATAATGGTCCGGCCGCTTGATCACGATATTGGCGCCAAGCGCGTCCATCAACTGGGTGACGCCGCCGCCCAGATCGGTGAGCCCATCGGGTCCGCCGAAATGGGCCGAGCCGCCGCCCAGCCCAGCCCAGAAGCTTTGCTCGTCTTCGGTGAGGCCGGGAAGCGCATCGCCATCCCGGCCTAAGATCATAAAGCCGTGCCCGGCGATATCGTCGAACAGGCCTTGCGCCGCGCCCCTTTGCACGCGCCCTTGGCCGAACACATCGCCGGCGCCGGCGCTGCCTTCGGCGATCAGCCCGGCGTCCAGCCCGGGCACGCGGAAGGCGATCAGCGCCGTGTCGCCGGGCGCGTTGTCTTTGGCCGCCTGCATGGCCATCAATTGCGCATCGCGGGCGGCGGCTTTGGCCTCATCGCGGACGATCACGTTCTGGCCGACGCGCAGGCTTTCGATTACCGTGGCGCGGGCGTTGGGTTCGCGCTCGGCCTCGTAGGATTCCAAAATCCCCTCGCTCGCGCTGCCCGCCAGCACCAGGCTCAGCTTCCAGGCCAGGTTATAGGAATCGCGAAAGCCCGAGCACATGCCTTGCGCCAGGAACGGCGGCATCTGGTGGGCGGCGTCACCGGCAAGGAATATGCGCCCCTGGCGCCAGCGTTCCGCCATCAGCGAGCGGAACTGGTAGGAGACGGCGCGGATAATCTCGAACTCGTCGGGCGTGCCGCCTTCGGCCCGGTCCAGCCGTTTCCAGACATTTTCGTGTTTAATGGCTTGCCGAGGGTCTTCGCCGGGAAATATCATGAACGACCAGCGCCGGTGATCGGGGCCCATCTGCATGGTCATACCCGGCTGATCGATCTCGCAGAACTGGCGCAGCAGCGGCAAATCCGGGCGCGGCTTCTTAATGGCGGCGTCGATCACCAGCCAGTCCTGATCGAAGCCCAGATCCTCCAGCCCGATGCCGAGGGTCTGGCGGACAAACGATGTGCCGCCGTCGCAGGCAATCAAATAACGGCCTTCGAATTGGGCGTCTTCGGCGGTCACGTGGACCATGGCATCGGTCTGGGCGACGCCGGTAATGTCGTAGCCCTGGAACACATCGACCGATGGGAGCGCCTTGGCGGTGCGATCGAGCGTCGCTTCAAAGGCGGGCTGGTAGATGGAGGTCATCTCCGGCCAGCCATGGGTGGCCAGGGGCGCCACATCGTTGGCGAGCAGCAACTTGCCTTTGTTGGCCAGCTCATAGACGGGCAGGAAATGGGTGGCCGGCAGGATCGCGTCGATGACGCCGATCTCCTGGAACATGCGCAGCACGTCGTCATGGACAATGCCGACCCGGGGCAGGTTATAGAGGGTTTTATAGCGCTCGATCACCGCCACCCTATGCCCGGCGCGGCCCAGCAAGATGGCCGCCAGCATCCCCGACGGCCCATAGCCGGCGATCAACACATCGTAGGGTTCGGTGCCCGTGGCCACGTCTCAATCCATCTTCAGCAACTTCTTGGCATTGCCAAAGAAAATCTTGTCCTTGTCCTCTTGACTGAGGTCCATGTCCTCGATCAGGGCAATACCGCGCTCCTTCAAGACGTCCAGGGGCGGGGCGTCGGTGCCGAAGATCATGTGATCGGGCCCCACCGTTTCGATGGCGCAGCGGGCCGCCGGGGCGTGGTAGCTGACGCAATCCAAATACGTCATCGCCAAATATTCGGACGGCTTTTTGGTGATCAGCATGGGCGCGTACTCGCCCAGAAAATAAGCCTCGTCCTGTAACTCGTAGGCATAATCCATGCGCCCGATCATCTCCGATATGCCGCCGCCCAAATGGGTGCAGACCAATTTCAGGCTCGGAAATTTCTCGTAGATGCCGCGCACGATGAGCCGCGACAATGCCAGCGCCAGATCCATGGGCCGGCCGATGGACGATGCCAGGCGGTAATCTTTGAGCCGTTCCTCGCCAAAACCGACAGAGGGCGGATGCATCATCACCGGGATATCCAACTTGGTGACCAGCTCGAAAAACGGCAAGGCGTCGTCGTCGTCCGGGTAGTGGCCGGGGACCGAGGACATGATCATGACGCCCTTGAGGCCGTCCTCGGTGACGGCGCGCTCCAGCTCTTTCAGCACATCATCGCCGCCGGATGGCAGCGCGCAGGCGAAGGCGGACAAGCGGTCCGCATATTTATCCTGGGTTTCGGCGAAAAATTGATTGTATTCGCGGATCACCGCCAGCTGTTGCGCCGGCTCGCGAGCCCCTAACCCATGGATGGCGTTGGAGATGACGATATGATCGACGCCGGTACGCTCCTGGGCGGCCAGCACCCGCTCCAGCGCCATCGGGCATTTGCCCTGCCAGCGCGGATTGTCTGCATATTTGGGCGGATGAACGTGGTTGTGGAAATCAATGATCATGGTTTGCCTCCTTTGCACGGATTTTAGACTGCTCTTTTCGGTGATTGCAAATTGGCGTTTCCCAGGCATAAGTTCCTCCTGGAATTTACGGAGGAAATACCTATGGCCCGCATTGTACTCGGCGTTGCCACGTCGCACAGCCCCATGTTGTCGCTGGCGCCGGAGCATTGGGATATCCGCACCCAGGCCGACCGGGACGAGCCGGCGCACCCCTATCGGGGCGGCACTTATGGTTTCGATGCGCTGATGGATGTGCGGCCCACGAAGGCCTTCACCGAACAGAACCATATCGACGTGCGGCGCAAGAATTATGCGCGCTGCCAGGCCGGGCTGGATGCCCTCGGCGCCAAAATCGATGAAGTTGATCCCGATCTGCTGGTGGTCATCGGCGATGATCAGGAAGACTGGTTCCACACCGACGTTTTGCCCACCTTCACGGTGTTTTATGGCGCCACGGTTTACGGCGAGGGCTTCGATCCCACCAATCCGCCGGACGATATGCCGGCGCCCATGGTTCCGGTGCGCTCCAATTATCGCCCGCTGGTTGATACCGACCATCCCACCGATGCGGATTTGGGTCTTAAAATTATCGAGCAGGCCATGGCCGATGAGTTCGATGTCACCTCGTCCAACATGGCGCCCACGAACGCCGATGGTCCCATCGGCATCGGCCATGCCTTCGAATTCGTCAATCGGCGCATCTTGAAAGACCGGGTGGTGCCGAGCGTGCCGATCCTGTTGAACACCTATTATCCGCCCAACCAGCCGTCGGCCCGGCGCTGCTACGCGTTTGGCCGCTCTATCGGGCGAGCCATCGGCGCGTGGGAGCGGGACTGCACCATCGGCGTGGTGGCGTCCGGCGGGCTCACCCATTTCGTTATCGACGAGGAAACCGATTGGCGCCTGATCGAGGCCATGAAGACCCACGATATCGACGCCTTCGCTGCCGAGCCGGCGCACACCTTTCAGTCGGGTACGTCGGAAATCAAAAACTGGATCACGCTGCTGGGCGTCTTGGCGGAAACCGGCTTCGCAATGGATTTGATCGATTACGTGCCGTGTTACCGGTCCGATGCGGGCACCGGCACCGCCATGGGCTTCGCCACCTGGAGCTGATGGCGCCGAGCCAATAGAAAAACTGTCGCCGAAACTTGGCAAGGAGGCAATCATGCGCACACAAGTCGGCATCATCGGCGCCGGGCCGTCGGGGCTTTTGCTGAGCCAGCTCTTGCATCTGCAAGGCATCGAAAGCGTCGTGCTGGAACGGCGCTCACCGGACTATGTATTGGGCCGCATCCGCGCCGGCGTTCTGGAAGAGGGCATGGTCGATATGCTGCGCCGCGCCGAATGCGCCGAACGCATGGACGCTGAAGGGCTGATCCATGACGGCTTCGAGATTTGCTTCGGCGAGGTGCGCCACCGCATCGATTTGAAGAAACATACCGGCGTCGGCGTCATGGTCTATGGCCAGACCGAAGTGACCAAGGATCTGATGGACGCCCGCGCCGTCGCCGGCGGGGCCGTAATATACGAAGCCGAAAAAGTGGCAATACACGATCTGGACACAAATACGCCGAAGCTTACCTACCAAAAGGACGGCGCCGAGCATGAAGTGGTCTGCGATTACATCGCCGGCTGCGACGGCTTTCATGGTCCCAGCCGCCGGGCCATGCCCGATGATGTCTTGAAGGAGCATGAGCGGGTCTACCCCTTCGGCTGGCTCGGCATCCTCACCGATACGCGGCCCGTGGCTGACGAGCTGATCTACGTCAATCACTGGCGCGGCTTTGCGCTTTGTTCCATGCGCTCCATGACGCGCAGCCGTTATTACATCCAATGCGCTTTCGATGAGAATTTGGAGGAATGGACCGACGACCGTTTCTGGGACGAATTGCGCGTGCGCCTGCCCGCCGACGCCGCCGAAGGCATCGAAATGGGTCCCGCCATCGAAAAAAGCATCGCGCCGTTGCGCAGTTTCGTTGCCGAGCCCATGCGCCACGGGCGTCTATTCCTGGCCGGCGACGCCGCCCACATCGTGCCGCCGACCGGGGCCAAGGGGCTCAATCTGGCGGCGTCCGACATTCATTTTCTGTCGAACGCGCTAATCGCCTATTACCAGGACGGCCAGACCGATCTTATGGACAGCTATTCCGACAAATGCCTGAACCGCATCTGGAAGGCAGAGCGGTTCTCTTGGTGGATGACCACGGTGCTGCACCGCTTCCCCGACCAGAACAGTTTCGATCGGGGCATCCAGCTGGCCGAGTTGGAGTACCTGACCAGCTCCCAGCCGGCGCAAGCGGCGTTCGCGGAAAACTATGTGGGGCTGCCGTTTGAGTAGAGGGGGCGCTATCCCCCCGCCTTCGGCATCAAATCCATGTGCTGGAGCAAGGCGATAAACGTCGCCAGCTTTTCGCGGCGGTATTCTTCGGCGTCGATCTTTTCGAAATCATAAAACCCCTTGCCGGTTTTGAGGCCTAGGTCGCCGGCTTGCATTTTTTCGGCAACAATGGCCGGCGGGGCGAAGCGGGGGTCCAGCTTTTCCGCCAGATAGTTGCCGGCGTGGTAGAGAATATCGACGCCGCCGTAATCGGTGAACTCAACCAAGCCCATGGTGGCGTAGCGGATGCCGAAACCGGTGCGCACCGCCTTGTCGATATCTTCCGCCGTGGCGACGCCTTCTTCGACCATGCGCGCCGCCTCGTTCATGGCGCCCGCTTGCAGGCGCGGCACGATGTAGCCCGGCGATGCGTTGCAGCGCACGGTTACTTTGCCGATGGATTCCAACAGCGACGTGAAGCGGGCAATCACGTCCTCGGAGGTGTGCGCCGACGGGCTGACCTCCACCAGCGGGATCAGATAGGCCGGGTTGAGGAAATGGGCGTTGAGGAAATTTTGCGGGTGTTTGGTGTGTTCGGCCAGCTCGGTCGACAGCATGGTCGAGGTGGTTGAGGCGATGATGGCATCGGCGGGCGCCATATTGCTGGCCCGGGCCAGGGCGTCGGCCTTGGCATCCATGGTTTCGGTGACGCCTTCGAACACATAATCGGCGGCGCCGAGCACCGTTTCGGCATCGGCGAGCCGCGCCAGGTGGATGCGGTCCAGCACCGATGGGATTTGGGCCGCGTCCATGGCGCCGAGGGAGGCCAGGATTTCCAGGTTCCCGGCAATCTCGGCGCGCGCTTCGGCCAGCAGGGCATCGCTGCCGCCGGCTCCCCTTTCTTTGAAATCCAGGATGGTGACCGGGTGGCCGGAATAGGCGAAGGCGTGGGCGATGCCGCGCCCCATGCGCCCGGCGCCCAAGGCCACGATGGCGGTCACGTCCGGAAACCCGATTGCAGCAACGCAGCCAGATCATCCCGGCTTAACCCATCCAGGCCGAGGCTGGCCAAGGTGCGCCCGGTCGCCTTGAAGTCGGTGCCGGTGATGGCGCCGCCGATAGAAAGGAAGCCGTTGATCAAAGGCAGATCGAGCCCCGCCAATTGCCCAAGCGAGCTCATCAATGACAGCCCGAGCCTTGTGTCCTCGACCATGTAGCGGTGGCCCAATAGGTCAATATTTTCGCGCCAATCGCCACTGTCGGTGAGCCGCTCGTGGGAGGCGTTGCCGTACATCCATTCGTCGCGTTTGTCGTCGTAGTGATCGGCCAGGGGAAAGTGCGGCGCGCCGTAGCCCAAAGCCTCGCGAAGCGCCATGCGTTCCGCGTCGAGGGCATCGGTGGTGCGCCGGATCGATGGCTGGGTGCCTTCATTATGGATATCCCATTCATCGAAATGTTCCAGCGGCCCGGCATTCATGATGATCAGCGGCGGATGGATGATCGGCCCGGCGTTCATCAGCGCGCCGCTGAGCACATCGGTGAGCGGTTCCACCGGATAGACCTGGCCGATCACGTCCAGGGCGCGGGCCGTCTGGCTGGCCGGAAAGACGCCGGTGGGCAGGCGCGTCGCGTACACGCTGATGCGCACATGACCGGCGTCCTGTTTGCGCGCCAGGTACGGCAAGGTCCCGGTTTCTGCGAAGGCGGCGGTGGCCCGATTGCCGGCGTCCAGGGCGGTCTGGGCGAACATCATCGATCCCAAGGTGCCGGGCGGCAGAAACGCCACCTGGCCGTCTTGCCAGTGCGGCGCCAGCCTTTTCGACAGATCAAAGTGGCTGGTGGCGGGCAGGGGCACGACCACCAATTCGGCGCCCGCCATGGCTTCGCCTACGTCAGCCGTGGCCAGCGCAATTTTGATGTCGCGGCTGCCTTGCCAGTCGGTGAGGGTGATGGTGGGCGCAAGGGCGGCGGCGTCTCTTCTCCAGAAACGCACCCGGTGTCCGGCCTCGGTCAGATGCGCCGCCGCTGCGTAACAGCCATGGCCGCCGCCGATGACCGCGATCTCCATGATTATTTCAAGGCCGCCCTGAAATCGTCGCGGATTTGGGCGCCGTGCATCATCCGGTAATCCATCTCCGGCGGCGGTCCGGGCTCGATCTTGAGTCCGGCGAACACCGGGCCTTCGGCCTGTAACAAGGAGCCCAGGCCGCTTTGAAAGTCATCCAGCTCGGAAAATTCGGATGCGCTGGCATAGCCGGCGGCGCGGGCGAAGCCGGCGAAATCGGCGTTGCCGGCGCCCGGAATGGCGTGCCCGCCATTGGCTTCGTAGGTGCCGTTCTCGGCCACGAAATGGATCAGGTTTTTGGGCGCCTGGGCCGCGATGGTGACCAGCGATCCCATATTCATGAGCAGGCTGCCGTCGCCGTCGAGCACCACCACGCGCCGTTCCGGCATGCCGATGGCGAGGCCGAGGGCGTGGGATGAGGCCAGGCCCATGGCGCCGGTGAAGATGTAGTTGAGCGGGCTGGGCCGGATTTTGATCCAGTCGAAGGCGGTCGTGTAGACGGCAACGACAATGGCATCGTCGCTCAATTGATCGGCCAATATCTCCAAGCATTCGTTGCGCTTCATCATTGCCCTATTCCGCTCCCGGGCTCTGCCCGATTAAAAGGGCTGTGGGGCGCGAGGTTTTGTAAGCCGCCTCGATGGCCGGGGCGATCAGGGCGACGTCGTTTTCGGTCTCGATCAACGCGCGCGCAATGCCCATGGCGTCCAGGATCGGCTCGACAATGCGGACGCCGTAATTGCGGGCTTCGGTGGGCGCCTCGCCGGCCTGCTTGCCCAACAGGCCAACCATCAGGCAGATCGGCATTTCATATTCGACGCCGACGGCGCGGATGGCGTTTATGGAATCCAAAAATCCGGTGTTCTGGATCAGGATAAGCGACCGTTTCCCGGCATAAGACAGCCCGGCCGAGATGCCGATGCCCTCGTCTTCCTTGCAGACGGTAATATGGCGGAGGCTCCCGTCGTTCGATATGGGCCTGAGGAGACCGTCGCTGGTGGTGATATCGGGCACCGTGATGACGGTAGCGATACCGGCGGATTTCACCGCCCGGATAATGCTGGCCCCCAGAACGGGATCGGCAGCGGGCCCCGGATCACTCACCGGGCGCCGGGCCCGAGAGCTGGCGTTTGCCGCGGTTCAATTGGATGGCGAAGGTGCCGATCACCAGCGCCACGCCGACCACGTAGGTTTGCATCAACAATGCGGCCTCGATATCGAACAGAAAGCGGATCAGCCGGTCGATGGGCAATAACAGGCAGGCCGCGGCGATGCCCAGCATCAATCGTTCCACCGGGATGGTGTCCATCAGGCCCCGTGATTCCAGGAACGCCGCCCAGGCGATAACGCCGATGACGCAGGCAAACACGGTTACGGCGATATCGAACAATGAACCGTCGAGCAGAATCGGCGTATAGACGAACAGGAACGGCATCACCAGGATCATCGATGCCAGGCGCAAAGCCTCGAAACCGGTTTTCACCGGGTCGGACTTGGCGATCGCGCTGGCCGCGTAGGCCGCCAGCGCCACCGGCGGTGTTACCGCAGATACCACCGCCACCCAATAGCTGATCATGTGGGCGGCCATGGTCGGCACGCCAAACTCGGTCAACGCGCCAACCGCGAAGATCGCCAGAATCACATAGGAGGCGACAATCGGCAGACCCATGCCGATGATGTAACCGGCGACGATTACCCAGAAGATGGTCAACGGCAATAGCCCGAAGCTCAGCTCCACCAATAGCCCGGACACGCGCCCCGGCAGATCGCTTTGCGTGGCGCTGGACAACAGAATGCCGAGGACGCCGGCGATACTGCCGACCACCAGCACGTTGCGGGCACCGGCTTCCATGGAAGCCCAAACATTCTTGATCACCTCGGTCGCAACCGCCTGCAGGCTGGCGGCCGAGCCGCCATGCTGCAGCGCGTCGGCGCCGAGATCCAGGTTTGCCATCCCGACCGCCCGCCCGGCGATCAGAATCTCGGCCACCTTGAGAACCAGATAGGTGACCATCACCCAAAACAAGGCATGGCCCAACGATAACCCGATGAAGTCATCCACCAGCCAGATGAACGGTCCGCCCACGGTCTCGCCGAGGAAATAGACAAAGACGCCGACCAGTAGCGAGATGCCGAGCAAATGCTTGCCGATATAGCTGGAATAAGGGGTGCGCACCGAAGTCAGAAGATCCGCGGCACGCAGCATGACGATCAGCACAATGGTCTTTGCCGCCGCCAAAAATGCCGAATCGCCGATCACCAGATAATAGACCATTACCGGGATCGGCATCAAAAGATGCAGCCGCGGCAGGATGTTGCTCCACGGCGGCAGTTCGTCCACCGAGACCCCGTGCAAGCCATTGCGGACCGCCCGCAAATAGACGATCAGCGCGACCGAAAGGTAATACAGAATGGCCGGAATGAGCGCGATCTTGACGACTTCGAGGTAGCTGGTCTCGGTCAGCTCGGCCAGAAGGAACGCGCCGGCGCCCATGATCGGCGGCATATAGGCGCCGCCGGTCGACGCCGCCGCTTCGACGGCGCCGGCAAACTCGGGCTTGTAGCCGACCCGCTTCATCAATGGGATGGTGAAGGTGCCGGTGGTCACCACGTTGGCGACGCCGGAGCCCGAGATCATGCCGAACAGGCCGCTCGAAGTGACCGCCGCCATGCCCGGCCCGCCGGTGCGTTGACCGGTAAGCCGGTAGGTGGCGTCGATGATGAACGAGCCGAGCCCGGTCTTTTCCAAAAACGCGCCGAGGATGACAAAGATCACCACGTATGTCGCGAACACATCCATGATCAGCCCGGTGATGCCGTCGGTGGCCAGCATCAAAAATTCCATCACCCGGTCGAAGGGAAAGCCGGGATGGTTTAACAGGCCCGGCATCGCCTCGGCGATGGGCTGGAAGGAATAGATGAAAAACAAAAATCCGATCAACGGAATGATCGGGCCGACCACGCGCCTGGCCACATCGAAGGAGACCGCGGCCAGCATGCCGGAGAAAAATACCACCGGCGCCGGAACCGGGCCACCGATGCGGGCCGTCAGCTCCTGGGCGGACATGATCCACCAGACGGTGACCGAAATCGCCGCCAGCAAAAACAAGTAATCCGACAGCGATGGATTGTTGCCCGGTTTCCTTACCAGGCCTTCATAAAGATAGATTGCAATACCGATGGCGCCGCCGATGATGGCGACGACGAGAACATCGGGACCGGTAAACTGGCGCCACAATTCAACCGGATTAAAGAACTGCCAATATCCCCAAACCGCGAGCCACGCGCAGACCGCGGTGATATCGACAAAGGCAAATATTTCATCGAGCCAGACCCAGCGTTCGCGGATCGGCTTGCCGCGGCCCTTGAACAGAAGCAAGGACAAAACCATGACGCCGACCATGAAGGTGCCCTTGAACACCTCGGCCACCGGCGGTCCGAAAAACGAGATATGCAGGAAGAAATAGGAAAACGCGACGCCCGCCACCGACAGCAGAACCCGCGCCGGCCCGGTCAAGGTCCGGGGCTGGGCCATTTCCTCGGCAACCAGGCCGATCTTCATCAATACCGAAAGGGTTCCGCCAGCCATACCGATCTATCCTCGGTTACCGTCAACGATCTAATTCGCCATAAAGGGTGCGCGAAGGGAGACCAGCTCCCTTCGCGCATGATGCAAATTATCGAACAATATCGCTCAAATACGGGTCTTAGAATCCCTTGACGATTTGTTGCGGTACTTTCACGCCGCGCTCTCTCCAATAGCGCGCCGCCGCCGGATGGACCCACATATTATGGGATACCAGGGCACCGAAATTACCGGACAGGGTTTTCCAGTAGCCGGCCGTTGCGGCCAGCTTCTTCAGGTTTGCGGGATTCGCCGCGATCTTGACCATATTGTAGATGGCGTCATCGGTCATCTGCTTGTGGGCGTACCAGAACACCGGGTAGGAGAACGACAGCGCCGGTTCGGTCATGCCCCTGACGTCTTTTTGCACCGGAATGGTGTGCGGCGCATAGAATTTAAAGGCGGAGGTCAGTTTCTTCTGTTCGGCCGGCGTCAAGGAGATGTAGCGCACCGGCTTCCTGATCGACAATTCGGTCAGCGACGGGATTTTGTAGGGCGCGCCGGCGGAGCAGAAGACATCGATCTGACGGTCGCCCAAGGCGCGTCCGGCGGCCGAAAAGCCGAGGAAGCGGGGCTTGATCTGATCCATCAAGCCGAGGCCCTTGAAGATGTTCTGGCAGTTGACGTTACTGCCGGTGCCCTTGGCCAGCAAGTTCACAACCTTGCCCTTCATGTCGGAGAAGGACTTGATCGGGCTGCGCGCCAGAACGGCGACGATCTGGGTCTGCGAGCGCACATTGGCGACCACCCGGAAATTCCGGTTGATGCCGTCTTTTTTGAACAGGCCAACGCCGTACCAGGACTGATAGGACTGAACCACGTGGCCCCACGCGGTGGCGAAATCGCCAAGACCGACGCGGCGCACGTTATCGACGGAACCGTTGGAGGGCGAATACTGGAACTTATATTTTTTGCCCTTCAATTCCTTGTTGATGAGCTGGGTGCCGGCCGAAACCGCCGGATGCCAGCCGCCGCCCGAGGGGCCGCCGCCAAAACGGTAGGTCTGCGCGTCAGCCACGCCGGCGATGGCAATGGCGCCGCCAGCAAGCGCTAAGGTTTTTAGCAAATACATAATGATCTCCCTGTTTTAATAAAAATGCACCGGCCGGTTTTGTTGTTGTTATCGACCGTGATGATAGCGTCTCACATATATATTTCCCGTTCAACGCCTTATACCAAGTTGCATGAATAAACACCCATTGTGATCTTCTTTCCCGCTTCCTCGGTAGGAGGGGAGGCGCCGGCGATGGCGTCCCATCGTTAAGCCTTCCCGACACCCCGAGGAGGCGGGAAAGGCGGCCCGGAGGGCGGCTTTGCGGGGCTCCCGGATGTCGTCGCGCACCGCTTGTGATGCAAAGGCATCACGGCGCGGCACGCTCCTAACCGGAAACCGCGCAAAGCCGTCACAATGGGTGTTTATTTATGCAATTTGGTATTAATTGGCGTGAACGGCTCAGCCGGCGGCGGATTCTTTAAGCGGAAAACCGCCAGCTTCGACCCACTTATAGCGGCAATCGAGCTCAGCCGAAAGCGGCCGGCGCACATCGTCGGGAAGCGCGATCCACATGCGCAACAGGTGCCGTTTCAAGGCCGGATCGTCATGATCTTCGTAGGCGTCGCGGGCATGCATGGTGGTGTGGTTGTTGACCAGTTGAATATCGCCCTCTTGCAGGCGATAGGAAACCCGAAGCTCGGGCCGGTTGGCGATCTCTTGCACCAGATCCAGGCATTCGGTCTGGGCGCCGGTGATCGTGTAACGGGGGCCGAAGCGGGCGCACGATTGCAGATATTGGCGGGACGTGAAGCGCGAGGTCACCTGGCCTTCGGCGCTTGAGTACATGGGGATCGCATACCAGGGCGGCTCGCCCGGCGGCTCCTCGTCGCGCCAATCCAGATAGAAGGGCTGATAGGTAACGTCCAGCAAATCCGGGCGCTCCCGGCGCAACACGTTGTGCACGGTGAGCGACGATACCAGATGGCTGATGCCGCCGGATTTCGCTTGATGCAGGCAAAAAAGGCCCAACACATCCACCGGCAAAAGATCGCAATGGAAATCCATGCGCTGGGCGGTCTGATAGCCGCGCGCCGAGGGATCGTCGAAGGAGCGGTCCTCGTCGAGCACATGGCCGAGCAGATGGCCGCGCTCGTTCTGGGAAACCGGGCGCCCGATATGGACGCCCAGGCCCCAATAGAGCAATTCGCATTCGGGTTTCGAATACTTGTCCCGGGGAATGCCGCGCAGCACGCAAAAGCCGAGGCCGTTTTGCACCTCGGGCAACAGCGCCGCCAATTCCGCCGCGCACGCGGTCAGCGGAAAATCCTCTTTGCCAAACGGAATTTGCAGGCCGGCTTTTTGCACATGGCGGAGGGCGGCGTCCAGATCGGCCAGGGCTGCGGCGCTCAAATGATGGATCCAGTCTTCGCCGCCGCCTTGGATATCGGGGCCCAGCCAGGCCCCCTTGTGGGTAATCTCGCCGCTGATCTGCTCGCTCATTGTTGGTCCTTAATTGGGGCTTTGCCTGATGCGGCGCCGATACTATGCCCCGCGCATCGGCCCGGCAAGCCGGACGGACGCTCCTTACCCGGCGGCGATATCTTCGTCGGCGAACAGAACCATATTGCCCGACGATCCGGCGAGGCGGTCATCCAGGTACGGTTTGTAGTCCGGGTCACTATCGAAGGACTGGGCGGCTTCCTTGGCGGGAAATTCCATGAGCACCATAATATTGGGCGCGCCGGCATAGCCCTCGATTTTCTCCACCTAGGGGATGCGCACCAGATATTTGCCGCCGTGCTTTTCGACCAGCGCTGTGACGTTGGCAATATAGTCTTCGATCCAGGAATCATCGCTGATGTTAAGCGCGGCGGTTACGTAACAGGTCATGATCGGTTCTCCCTGATGGTAGAGGATTGGTCCGGCCGAGGGCCTATCATTGGCGGCGGGGGTATTGGGTACAAATGATTGCGATTAATCGTACCGGCCCTCAAATCCGTCCTATAATCACTGCGCCAAAAATAACCCAATGAACTGTTCAGGGATGGAGGTCGTTATGGCGGAAAGTGTCTATAAGGTGATCGAACTTGTGGGGACCAGCGATGAGTCTTGGGAAAGGGCGGCGGCGGCGGCCGTGGAGCGGGCCTCGCAGTCCCTCAGGAATTTGCGCATCGCCGAAGTTGTCGAACAAGACATGCAAATCGAGAACGGAAAAATCAGCGCCTACCGCATAAAAATAAAGGTCTCGTTCAAATTTGAGGACGACGACTAGATCGGCATTTGCGGCAACCGCATATCGGGGCGGATGGCCTCATAGGATATGCCGATGGACAAGAGTTTCCTGTCGCTGCCCAGCGGCCCGTCGAAACCGATGGCGGCGGGCAGGCCACTTGGTGTGAGACCGGCGGCGACGGTGAGGCCGGGGCTGCCGCCGATGGAGGCCGGCTGCACGTTGTGCCCGGACGCGGCGAAGTCGGAAATATCCTTGCCCCGGTGACGATGGACGCCCGGTTCCTGCAATTTGTAGGGCAGGCTGAGGGTTGCCGGAAACACCAATGCGTCCAGGTTGTTATCGGCGAAACAATCGGCGTAGGTTTTTTGCAAGGCCGGGCGCAGCTGTTCCATGGCGGTGCGGTAGTCGTCTTCGGAGATGGCTTTGGCGCCCCTGAGGCCGTCCAGCGTGGGCCCGAGGCCTGAGGCGGCGATCTCATTGATTAGCGTATCGAAGGCAATTCCGGTGTCGGCTTCGGCGAGGTAACGGGGCAACGCGCGCACGATCTCGTACATGGCGATAGGCTGGCCGGCGCCGGCGACCGCGTCCTCCAAGCCAGGCATGCTCACTTCGATAATCTCGGCGCCGGCATCGGCGAGGCGCCCGGTTTCCTCCTCGAAGACGGCGGCGATACCGGAATCGGCGTCGGTGCAGAAATAATCCCGCTCGAGGCCTAAGCGAAGGCCCTTCAAATGCACCGGAAATAAGCCATCCTCGCCGGAAATGATGCCGTCCAGGAGCGCCAGGTCAGCCACGCTGCGGGCCAGCGGGCCGGGGGTATCGCGGGTCCAGGATATGGGCACCACGCCCGATTGGGAATAGCGCCCCATGGAGGGGCGGAAGCCATCGATGCCGCACCAGGCGGCCGGATTGCGGACGCTGCCGCCGGTATCGGTGCCCAGCCCGGCGGGCGCCATGCGGGCCGCGATGGCGGCGGCGGTGCCGGTGGAACTGCCGGCCGGCGAGCGCGCCTGATCATAGGGATTGCGCGCCGCGCCGTGGGCGCCATAGACGATCTCGCCGCCGTCTTCGGGCTTGGTGATGCCGGGCGAAAAGGCCAGCTCGTGCATGTTGGCCTTGGCCATGATGACGGCGCCGGCGTCCCGTAGGGCGCGCGTCACCGGCGCATCGCGGCCCGCAATATTGCCCGATAGCGCCGGCGTGGCCGCGGTGGTGGCCATACCGGCGACATCGATATTGTCTTTGATCACCAGAGGTACGCCGTGCAGGGGGCCAAGCAGTGCGCCTTCGGCATAGATTTGATCGGCGTCTTCGGCTTGGCTGAGAAACGCATCCGCATCGAAGCCAACGAGGGCATTGACCGATTGCGAGGCTTCGGCTTTGGCGATCAAGGCGCCGGCCAGCTCGGCGGCGGTAATGTCGCCGGCCTTGATAGCGGCGGCGGCATCGGTTGCGGTCAGTGTGGTCAGGTCCATGGCAGGCTCCCATGCCGGCGGAATACATTGGCCAGCTCCATGGTAGCCGGGGAGATAACGAAATAAAGGCCAAAATAATCGATATCTCCGCGCTTCCGTAATCCCGCCCGGGATTCCGCGCCATTCTTGCCGCAAAGCGAATTAAATGTTATATTGTGCACAATTGAACAAATGATTGGGTTTGTCATGAGCGATACGTCATATTTGTCGGTCAGAATGGCCGATGGTAAAAAGCGGCTGGTCAAGGAAATCGCCGCTCGCCAGAAAACATCGATCCAGGATTTGGTCGGCGGCCTGATCGACGAGTTCCTTGCGCGCGAAAATCGGGCGGCCCCGTCATTGGCGGAAATCATCACGATCCTACGCGCCAATAAAGACCGTCTCAGGGGATTTGGGGTGTTTCATATGGACCTGTTCGGCTCCATCGCCCGGGGCGAAGCGGCGCCCGGCAGCGATATCGATATCGCCGTGGAATTCAAGAAAAGACCGGCAATGTCGCTCAGCAAATTCGCGGCCCTCAAGGCCCAAATCGCTGAAATCCTGAACCGGGATGTGGATCTTACTGAACGGCAAAAACTGCTGCCCGATATCCGCCAGGGGTTCGAGCGCGACGCGGTCAGGGTCTTCTAATGGCCAGGGACGATGAACGCCGATTGCGCGATATTCTGTCGGCGATCGACGAGGCGCAAGCCTTCACCCAGGGCATGGCCCAAGATGAATTCTTGCGCCTCGATGAAACTGACCGTATCGGGCATCGGCCTGTTCGGGTTGCTGACCATCTACATCATCATCCTGGTGGTGCTCGGCACCATCATGTCGGCGGGCGAGATCATGCTGATCATGGTGCCGCTGGCGGTTCCGGCGATGGCCTTGTTCGATGTCGACCTGGTGTGGCTCGGCATCGTTACCGTGATCGGCGTCGAGATCGGACTGCTGACGCCGCCCCTGGGGCTGGCCTGTTTCGTGATCCACAATAATCTTCAAGACAAGCGCATCACCGTCAACGATATCTTCTGGGGCGCCTCGCCGTTTGCGTTGACCATGTTGCTGGTTCTGATCGTGGTCGCCGTTTTCCCGCAGGTTGCGCTTATTCTGGTGTATTGACGCCGGGTTTGATAATGGCCCATATCCTGCTACCGTGGCGCCGTTCGGGATGCAACGATGTCCCGGCGGAGGCTATCGGCGGCAGGTCTGGGGAGACATGATAATGAGCTATTTCGGCGGCGCGCCGGCATGATCGGTTTTGCCGAGCTTATCTCGTTCGCGATAGCCTTGGTGCTGGCCGTCGAGTTCGGCCGCATCGCCAAGTCGCGCGGCGCCGGCGCTTGGGGTTGGGGCGGCTTGGTTTTTGTCTCCATATTGTTCGCGGCAATATTGGCGAGCCAGAGCGGCCGGCCCTGGGCCTACGCGGTCGCCGCCGTGGTGATCGTGGCCTGCGCGGCGCTCTGTTATTTTCAGGTTGTTTTGCGCCCCATCCTCGCCGACTGGCAGGACATCGCCTATTCGAAATTTCTGACCTTTGCCATCCTGACGGTGCCGAAGGCGATCCTCGGGACGCTGATCCTGGTCGGCATCGCCGTCAATTTCGCCAACGTGGTCGGACGCTATGTGTTCTTCTCGCCGATAATCTGGGCCGAGGAGGCGATGATCTTTATCATGGTGTGGACCGTGCTGACCGGCGCCGTGCTGGCGTCCTGGGACGGCGGCCATCTAAAGATGGACTTCTTCTCGATCATGCTGCCGAGCCCGTGGAAGGAGATTTTGAACTTCACCAGCACCACCATCTTCCTTTTGATCTGCGTGTTCGTGCTGCCCCAATCGATGCGCGTGGTCGAACTGATGGCGCGCCTCGATCAGCGCAGCGTCATTATGGGGCTGCCCATGGTCATTCCACATGCCGCTTTGTTGCTGGGTTTCTTTTTGATGTTTGTTGCCGTGGCGATCCGCTTTCGGATTTACGTCACCGGCGGTCTGGCACAGGTGGCCGTCGATATGACGTTGGAGCCCGCCGACGGCGCGCCGGGAGAACAATCATGACCGCGACCGGAGACCAAAGGAGCACGCCATGGGCTGGGTAATGGTCATGGTTCCGGTGGGGCTGCTGCTGCTGGGCCTGCCGATTTTCATCATCTTGCTGGCCACCTCGGCAATCGTCCTGCTGTTCTTCATGGACATCCCGCTGGCTGCGGTTCATCAGGTGATGTTCGGCTCCATCGACAAGTTCGCGCTGATGGCGGTGCCGTTCTTCATCTTTGCCGGCGAGATGATGGGCCGCGGCGGCATTTCGGCGCGCATCATCAATTGGGTGATGTCGATCATCGGCGGGGTGCGCGGCAGCCTGCCGCTGACCACCGTCGGCACCTGCACCATTTTCGGCGCCATCTCCGGCTCCAGCCCGGCGACAGTGGCGGCGGTCGGCCGCCTGATGTACCCGTCATTGCGCGAAAAGGGCTACGATGAGCGCTTCTCCACCGGGCTGCTGACCTCATCGGGCGCTATCGCAATCGTCATTCCGCCCTCGATCACCATGATCCTCTACGGCGCCTCGGCGGAGCAGTCGGTCTCCATATTGTTCATCGCCGGCATCATCCCGGGGCTGCTGATGGCCTTGCTTATGGCCGCCTACATCTATTATTTTGCCACCTCACGCGGCATCCGCGAGGGCCAGAAGTTCGATTTCGGCGCCTTCGTGCGCGCCTCCAAGGAAGGCATTTGGGCGCTCGGCACGCCGTTTATCATCCTCGGCGGCATTTTGGCCGGCATCTTTTCGCCGACCGAGGCGGCCGGTATCGCCTGCGTCTACGCCATCGTCGTGACCAAGTTCATCCACCGGGACATCACCTGGGGGGGCATTTGGGAGGTCTCGGTGCAATCCATGTACCTGACCGCGCAGGTGCTGATCATCGTCGCCGCCGCCGGCGTCTTCTCCTGGCTGTTGACCGTGAGCGGTATTCCGCAAGCGGCCACCGCCGCCATCAAGGCGCTAGAGGTCGAGCCGTGGATGATCCTGTTGATGATCAATATCTTGTTGTTGATCGTCGGCGCTTTGCTCGATCCCGGCTCGGCGATCCTGGTGCTGACGCCGCTGCTGGCGCCGATCGTCGCCGCGGTGGGCGTCGATTTGATCCATTTCGGCGTCATCATGACCGTCAATCTGGCCATAGGTATGTTCACGCCGCCGTTCGGGCTCAATATATTCGTTGCCCAGGCGTTATTCCGGGCGCCCTTGTCGAGCATCTATCCCGGTCTGGTGCCGTTTATCCTCATCAATATCGTGGCGCTCGGCTGCGTCACCTATATCCCGGAACTGTCCCTGTTCCTGCCCAGCATTATGAACTGACCGACCGCCCGCCCGGGCAGCCGGCCAAATTCATCTATCATCTATTTTGCGCGCCGCCGGTCGGCCACCGACTTCATCAGCTTGTACATGGCCAGAACTTTCGGCAGGTTCTTGTACATGTCGTCACCGACGGTCGACAGTCTGCGCCGGAACTCGGCATTGTCGGCATCGGAAAATTCGACCAATACGCCGCCGGTTTTTTGCCATATCGCATAGAACTTCTTCATGATGGCAATGTTCCAGCCGAGGATCTTTTTATCGGCCTTGCCGGCTTCAGCGACCAGGGTTTTCTGCAGGTTTGAGGGCAGCCCGTCGAACCAGGATTTGGAAGCCATTTTATTGATGCAGATGATCGATTGCTTACCCTTCAGCACGTACTTGGCGATGGTCTGATATTTGAACGGCACGAACACCGGCATGCCGGCCTTGTTGCCGTCGATGACCTTGCGCTGGATCGCCGGGATGACCTCGGACAAAGGCATCGGCACGCCGGTGGCGCCGACCCGGCGCAAAGTCTCGATCTCCAGTTTTGAGCCGAACACGCGAAGCTTGCGGCCCTTGAAGTCGGAAAGCTTGGTGATCTTCTCCACGAAGGCGTAATCGGTGGGCGCCTCGCAGGTCATGCCGACCTGCTTGAGGCCTTTGCGCTCGCCGATCGGCCAGTACACCTTCTTGAACTCGGGATCGTTCATCGTGCGTTGGCCATGGGCGATGCCGTCGAAGATGCCGGGCGCGGTGACCACGCCGTAGCGCTGATCGACGCCGGAGAAAAATGCCGGCGGTATGGTGACCATTTCGATGGTGCCGAGCTGGGCGCCTTCGATCATTCTGGGGATCGCACCGAGCTGGCTGGTCGGAAAAATCTTGACGTCGAAGGCGCCGGGGGCGGCTTTTTCGAGCCCGGCTTTAAGAAAATTCGCCCACACTTGCAGGCCGGTCTTGGGCGGCAATGGGTGGCCTAACTTCAAGGTTATCGGTTTCGCCGATACCGGTGTCACCGCGAATGCGGCGGCCACGGCGATGGATATTGCGACCGATTTCGCGGTGCCTCTGGATCTGATGATGGACATGATAGCTCCCTTTCAATGTGATGCCTCGCCCCGTTTCTCTGGCTTATTTGTGGGGAGGATTTGTCTCCGCCAGGAATACGGTTGTTCGCGAAACCTTACAAAGGCGTCGGAATTGCCCGCAAGGCTCAGCGATCCAAATGTGGTTGGAATTGTGCCTGCTTGTCAATAGTGATGCGAATTTTGGCCCAAAATTGATTTGGCTGGGGCGGGAGGATTCGAACCTCCGAATGCCGGCATCAAAAGCCGGTGCCTTAGGCCACTTGGCTACGCCCCATAATCGCTGTGATGCGGGCGCAATGTAAACGCCATCACCGCCCTC
>Ga0114993_10001817_pt1 | contig 24234 bp, 25 predicted proteins | sample ArcticOcean_MG_C_FD_87042 | JGI IMG/M metagenome (GOLD analysis project Ga0114993, IMG submission 87042) | Marine microbial communities from western Arctic Ocean - ArcticOcean_MG_CB2_150 | ecosystem: Environmental > Aquatic > Marine > Oceanic | place: Arctic Ocean: Canada Basin | collected...
CCGCCATGTCGGGGCGAAGGGCGAGCGCGCGGCGCCCCGCGGCGGCCGCCTCTTCGGCGCGGCCGAGAGCCTGCAGCGCTATGCTCAAATTGGCCCACGCATCGACATGCGCCGGGACGTCGGCGACGACTCCGCGATATCCAACTACTGCTTCATCGAGCGCACCGCTCAAATGAGCATCGAACGCCAGCTGAAACCCAACGTTCGCGTGCGGCCCGGATAAGGCGTTGTCAGCTAATCTCTGAATGATGGTTGCCGCGCCCATGCTAGCGCTACACGGTTAACAAACCTTCAGGATGGGGCAGTCGGGCGAGAGCCTAGCTGCACAATCTGTTGACGCGGCTCATAACCGCCAGATACTCTGATTTCAAGTAAATTCAAATTTGATTCTGGGGGAGTAGGCTCGATGAAAGCATCCGATCTTTTTGTAAAATGTCTCGAGAAAGAAGGCGTCACTCACATCTTCGGTATTCCTGGCGAGGAAAACGCCGATTTTATGATATCGCTCATGGACAGCAAGATTAAGTTCGTTCTCTGCCGCCATGAGCAGGCGGCGGCTTTCATGGCCGACGCCTATGGCCGGCTCACCGGCAGGGCGGGTCTCTGTCTGGGAACGCTCGGGCCGGGTGCCACCAATCTCGTGACCGGCGTGGCGGACGCCAATATGGACCGCGCGCCGCTGATTTGCCTGATCGGTCAGGCCGATACCGAACGTCTCCATAAAGAGAGCCACCAAAATATGGATTCGATTTCGATGTTCAAGCCGATCACCAAGTGGGCGCAATCGGTGCACCATCCGGACAACATCCCAGAAATCATCCGCAAAGCCTTCAAGGTCGCGGAAATGGAAAAACCGGGTGCCGTCCTAATCGAACTGCCGGAAGATTTAGCTGAAGCGCAAACCAAAAATAAACCAATCACGCCAATAAAATCGCGCCGCCCTGGAGCCGATCACAAATCCGTCAGTCAGGGCGTCGACCTAATCATGAAAGCCAAGAAGCCGCTCATCCTGGCTGGCAATGGCGCCGTGCGGAAGCGCGCCTCCGAGCAATTGAAGCGCCTGGCCGATATTAGCGGTATCGGCGTGGTCAACACATTTATGGGCAAGGGCGCGATTCCGCGCAGCGACGAGCATTGCCTGTTTACCGTCGGCCTGCAGGGCAAAGACCATATCCTGGTCGCCATGAGCGAGGCCGACGTCATCATTTCGGTGGGTTACGACCTGGTCGAATACGCGCCGTCGTTCTGGAACAAGGGACGTGAAAAGAAAATCGTCCATGTCGACTTCTGGCCGGCTGAGATTGACAAGGATTATGCGGCCACCGTCGATGTTGTCGGCGATGTCGCCGATGGCCTCTGGCAGATCAACGAGGAAATTCTCAAGCGCCGACGCAAAGCCAAGAAAAAAGGCCCGCTCAACAAAATTTCAGGCCGCGCAAAATTACGCAAAACCATCCTCAGCGATCTGGAAAAAGAGAAAGACAGCAAAACCTTCCCGATGAAGCCGCAGAAGGTGATTTATGACGTGCGCCAGGCGCTCGGGCCGGACGATATCCTGCTGTCCGACGTGGGCGCCCATAAGATGTGGGTATCGCGCTATTACCAGTGTGACACGCCGAACACCTGCCTGATCTCGAACGGCTTTTGCACCATGGGCTTTGCTTTCCCGGGCTCAATCGGCGCGAAAATCGCATTGCCCAAACGTAAAGTGATATCGATCAACGGCGATGCCGGCTTCTTTATGAATGCCCAGGATATTGAAACCGCCGTTCGCTACAAATTGAACGTGGTGGCCATGATATGGATGGATGGCGAATACGGCCTGATCAAGTGGAAACAGCAAAACTCCTTCAACGGCAAACATTGCGAACTTGGATTTGGCAATCCGGACCTTGAAATGTGGGCCAATTCCTACGGCTGCTGGGGCAAGACACTGACCAGTGCCGGCGAATTGCCCGGCGCCCTGGAGGAAGCTTTTAAACAGAAGGGTCCCGCAGTCATCGGTGTGCCCATCGATTATTCGGAGAATATGAAGATGTCGCGCCGGCTAGGTCAGATTGAGTTTCCGATTTAACCGCAGGAATCGTTACCCGGTCTCATAGGCTGTTTTGTGACCACCATCACATGAACGGTTCATGGGATCGGGCAAATAATAAAAGCAGGTAGGGGCTAACCATTTTCTATTCAGCGGCTATCTTATAAATATCTTTTAGATAGTTGATGGAAACTCTCGACAGAGAGAATTTGGCGCCTGGGAAGTAGCGTCGCGCGCAGTTGCAGCGCTGAGGGGTTCTGGTTAATGAGTTTTAAGCTCAAATTTTGGGGCGTTCGCGGCAGCATCGCCTGCCCGTCGCCTGACCACATCGCCTTTGGCGGCAATACAAGTTGCCTGGAAGTGAATGCTGGCGGTGAGCAGATCATTTTCGATGCCGGAACCGGGATCCGCAATCTTGGCCACTGGAATTTCAAAAAAGGCATCTCCAAGGCAACTCTGCTGTTTTCCCATACGCACTGGGATCACATAACAGGCTTTCCTTTCTTTGCTCCTGCGTTTCATCCCGAGCATGAGTACACGCTCATGTCCGGGCACCTCAAATCGCAAGGCGGCCTCTACAAGGTGATATCGGGGCAAATGGCCAATCCGGTGTTTCCCGTGCCAATTGAGGCGTTGAAATCCAAATTGAGCTTCGTCGATTTCGACGCTGGGGAGACGTTTCAAATCAACGATAAAGTCCGCGTCCGTACGGCGATGCTCAATCATCCCGACGGCGCCACCGGATACCGCGTCGAATTCAAGGGCAAGTCGATCTGCTATGTCACCGATACGGAGCATATACCCGGCGAGCCGGACGAAAATATTCTCGACCTGATCGATGGTGCGGATTTGGTGGTCTATGATTCGACCTACACCGAAGCGGAATTTCCGGCCAAAGTTGGTTGGGGCCATTCGACGTGGGAAGAAGGGGTAAAATTGGCGCAGATGGCCAATGTCAAATCGCTCGCCATATTTCATCACGACCCTGACCATGAGGATGGCTTCATGGAAGCGCTTGAAATCGAAGCCCGCCAACGCTGGCGCGGCGCGTTCGTAGCGCGTGAAAATATGCGAATCAATCTGATTTGATCAGCTGTGGCGCTTGCCTGGAAGGTTAACAGGTTGAAGTTGCCTTGGCCGCCATCGACGCCGCCATCGATAAAGTCGTCGCCGAGGCCACCGGAAATCGTATCCACGCCGTCGCCGTCGTCGCCGTCGCCGCCGATCAGCGTGTTATTGTCGTAATCGCCGTAGATAAAATCGGTGAACTCGGTGCCGATCACTTTTTCGATATCGTCAACGGTGTCATAGCCGCCCGCGCCGTCGTAAGCGAATCTCGAACTTAGGTTGACGCTGATACCGGTCGTCGCGCCGCTGAAGGTGACGGTGTCGATGTCGGGATCGAAGGCTTCGCCGCCAATAATGACTTCTATGCCTTCGCCGCCATCGATGATGTCGTTGCAGGGGCCGCCCTCCAGAGTGTCGTTGCCGGAATCGCCGAACAATAAGTCGTCGCCGTAACCACCGAACAGAATATCGTCGCCCTGGAAACCGTCCAATACGTCGTTGCCGGCACCGCCGTTCAACACATCCTTATTGCTACCGCCGACCAGCACATCGTTGCCACTGCCGCCGTTGAGGGTCAGTTCAGACCTTACCGTAGAGGGCGACTTGGTGCCGCCCGAGTCGAAGATCTGCACGCGAATATCTTCGTCGTTACTGTCGGTCCGCGTGCCTTGCGTTTCCCAGGACACCGCGTAACCGCCATCGCCCAATGCCGTGATTGCCGCGTAATCCTGGTCGTCCGTGACCTTTGTGTTGATCAGGCGCTCGCCGTCGATTGGCGTCGGTGTCGTGCCCGTCGTCGCGAAGCGCTGCGCGAAGATGCCGTCGCGGGAGCCATCCTGTCCTTCCGATTCCCAGACGACGACAAAGCTGCCGTCGCCAAGCGTCGTCACGTCCGCATTGTTTTGATCATCGTCGGTTTCGCTATTCACCTGAAATTCGTCACCGACCGTATCGCCGAAGACATCGAAGCGCTGGCCGAAGACGCCATCACGGCTGCCATCCTGATATTCCGACTCCCACACCACCACGAAGCCGCCATCGGAGAGCCCGCTGACCGAGGCATCATTCTGGTACGTGCCGGCGCCGTATTGATAAACATACGGCGTTTCCTCATTGACTTGGAATTCGCCGCCGAGCGGATCGCTTTGATCATCGAAGACCCGCGCGAATACGTCGTACCTTGAGTATAATTGATACGATTCCCACGCTACGACGAAGCCGCCATCTTCAAGGCCCGCCACCGCGGCGTAGCGATCGTTGTAATAACTCGAAGTCGGGCGCGTACTGACCAGGATTTCATCGTCGACCGTTGCGCCGTAACTATCGAATCGCTGGGCGAATATGCTGTCATAAAATTCACCGCTCCTAGGATCTTCGTCCTGTTCTTCCGACTCCCATGCCACGACGAAGCCGCCATCGGTGAGCCCGGCGACCGCCGGGTCTCGTTGCGAGTATTCGGTTTCTGTGTTGACTAAAAATTCCGTACCCAAAGCGTTTCCGACCGCATCGAAACGCTGCCCGAAAACGCCATCACTGTCGCCATCCTGCCCGTACGATTCCCAGACCGTGACGAATCCGCCGTCGGAAAGCGCAGCGATCTGGGGGTCTCTTTGATTGCCGGCCGTCTCCGTATTGACCTGGAATTCGTCGCCGACCGGCACGCCGTCGTTACCGAGTACCCGAGCGAAGACGCCATCACCATCGCCGTCCAGAGCGTTGTCGTCTTTCCAAACTACGGCAATGTTGCCTCCCGTCAGCCCGGCGATGTCGGCGTCTTTCTGGTCTTCATCGAACGCCTAATTGACCGGAATTTTACCGCTGTAAATTAAAACTTGGTCGTAGCTGGAGGACGGAACCTCAACCTCCACCGGCGGCTCCGGCTCCGGTTCCGGGTCCGGTTCCACCACAACCACGACCGTGTCTTCCTCGCTGCCGCCGCCCGTCGTCGTCGTCGTGCCGCCCGTATCGCCGCCCGCAGCAGCAGTTCCGGCATCTGCAGCAGCAACGACATCGGCACTACTGAACACGTCAAAATCTCCAACCGCCGCAATGTCGTCGAAGCCGCCGGCATCGCCGAAACCATCGCCACCAACCCGGCCAACATCTCCGCCGCCGCCATAGCCGTCACCAGCATCCGCGGCATCGTCGCCGCCGGCATCTGCGGAATCGTCTCCGCCCGCGGCCGGCGCGACTTCGGCCAGGGCGGCAAGTTCCTCTTCGCTGACTTCGCCTTCTTCCTCGGCAGCTTCTTCTTCGCCTTCGCCTTCCTCGGCCTCGCCTTCGAGTTCACCTTCGGCCAGCTCTTCAGCTTCACCTTCTACGTCCTCGCCTGCGAGCGTATTCTCGATGAGTTCTTCTTCGCCTTCGCCTTCAGCGCCTTCGGCGCCCTGTTCCCCGCCTTGCCCGCCGCCACCGTCGTCACCGTCTTCTCTGCGCCCTTCCTGGGGATCGGGGATACGCAAACTTGCCGGCAGCACCTTCGATGCCTGGGCTACCAAACTAAAGATCTCCTCGTCCGAGGATACGAACGTGTCTTCCGGCCCGAAAAAGACGCTGGTGATAATGGTGGTTTCATTGGCCTGGCTGAGCACCACCTGACCGGAAGGATTGGAGACCAATACCTCGCCGACCTCGCCGTCGCCCTCGCTCAACAGCACGACCTTGTTTTCTTCGCCTTCCTGCGCCGCGTAGCCGGCGACCTTGGTGCCGCGAATGCCGAGCGTCGCGACCGGGGTGCGCACTTCCATGGCTTCGGGATTGTTGGCCGCGATATCGCCGCTGACAAAAACGAACACGCCTGAAATAACCGAGAAGGATGACGAGCCCTCCAGCGACGTCGGATCAAAGATCAATTCATCGAGCACCATGCGGGCGTCTTCGCCGATCGAGAATGTCGTCTCGTCCAAAAAGACGATGGCGACCGCGCCGCCGCCATCGGTTTCGATGATGTCGCCCTGAAACACGGAAGAGTCTTTTTGCAGAGACACCGTGGTGCCGTCGACCCGCGTGGCAGTGGCTTCGCCGATGCTTTCCTCAACCCGGCCGATGGCCTGTTCCTCAAGGCCGTCGCCGGCGTCGGCATATTGTCCGGGCGCAAGCGGTCCGGCGAGACGCGCGACCAAGTCAGCGGCCATCACCGCGCCGCCCTCGCTCATCAGCGCCGGCGGCTCCGCGAGATCAAAATAACCCTGGATCAGAATCTTCGTGCCGTCCGCGCCAACAAGAAGTAGATCGCCGCCTTCGCGCACATAATCGGCGCGCAACAGAAAGGCGCCACCCGGGACGATCAGGGTTTCCGCCGTCTCCGCCGTGAGGACGACCATTTTTTCACTACTGTCGAACGTGATCGTCCTACTTGCGGCAGAAGTGAAAACGCCGGGCAATTCTTTATCGGTACTTATCTCTAAACTCCTTCGAAACTCGACGACTGATGGCCGAACTCTTAAATGCTTACGAAGTTATTAACGGTTTTACCTACACTACAATATGCTTCCCATCACGCATGTTTTTTGTGGTATTAACCGCAGGATCTGTCCCAATAGATGGCGCGTAGCAATCACAGGTAACTGGAAAACTCATCACGAAGTTATCGACGCTAACATAATTTCAATCGTAACCAAATATTTACTCAGCAAGAAAACCGACCCGAAACACGCGGCTATGACAACCGCTTAGGGCTAGAAGATCGAATAGGCCACAAAAATGATAGTGAAACCATACGCTGAGATATCAGCGACTTACTTCGAACAGCGGCGGTGAAAGGCACGTGACGCTGCTCTAAAAAGTCATCACGAGAACGTTCATTTCTCGCACGACCAAAGCAAGCTAGGTTCCGGCACCTAATTGCTGCGATTTCAAAGATGGCGCGGGTGGCGAGCACGCTTAAAGCAACACTCTGCCTCGTCGACAATCAATCCTCATACCCTCAGGAGATATTAATGAAGCTCTACTACACACCCGGCGCGTGCTCTATGTCACCACACATCGTTGCGCGCGAACTCGGCATAGATATCGAGATCGAAAAAGTCGATCTCGGCACCAAAAAAACAGCGTCCGGCAAAGATTTTTTCAGCATCAATCCAAAAGGCTACGTGCCGGTTCTGGAGCTAGACGACGGTTCCGTGATTACGGAGGGGCCAGCTATCGTACAGTATCTGGCGGATCAAAAACCCAGCGCGAAACTTGCCCCTGCGAACGGAACGGTCGAGCGATACCGCCTGCAGGCGCTGCTTGGCTACATCAATTCAGAACTGCACAAAACATACAGCCCGCTCTTTAATTCGGCGACGCTAGCGGAAACCCGCACAGAACGCGCTGAATATTTGAACAAGCGCTACGGTTACATCGAGAATGAGCTACAGGGGAAACCGTTCCTCACAGGCCAAAATTTCACGGCGGCTGATGCTTATCTTTACACTGTGACCACTTGGGCGGGCCACGTGAAAGTCGACTTGTCTGGATTTCCCAATTTGATGGATTTTCAAAAACGAGTCGCTGACCGCCCAGCCGTGAAAGCGGTGGCCGCAGCGGAGAGCCAAGCCTAATAATTCTGACCATCGTGACAGTACGCCTGCAGAAGAGCCAAGTTAGTGTGGCGGCTGTTTAACGCCACGCCGACTTGGCCTCTTCGGCAAAATGGCGGGCGCGGCCGGGACTGTGCGTCGTAAATCTCAAACATGGTATTCACAGCCGAAGCGGGCCGTAGCAGGAGAAATTGAACTCAGCTATTTCACTGGTCTCTAGCGCGAGGGAGATGAAACTCTAATGCCACCAAAGAAAAACCCGTTGAAGCTCAACAATCTTCAACTTCGAACATTGGCCTTGGCGCAATTGCTCGCTCAAGACCCAAAGCTTGCCCGTCAGGACCCGGTGTCGGGCGCCATTACCCTGCAGGAGATCCCTGCTGCCCACGGGGACCACCTTCATATTGGTCAATTCACAGTCTCTTCAAAAGAGGCGAGCGGCCTGAAAAATCCGTCGGTGTGGTCTGCGCTGGTGCGTAAGGGGCTAGCACGCGTCGACGGTCCGGTCGATATTGCCTTAACCGCTGAGGGCGTGTCGTATCACACTGATTTTGGCGACCGTTTTCTGGCAACTGCCGACCATTAAAGTGGCGCCGAGGGGCGACAGACGTTACACGACTTCTCCGCACGCGTGGCCGGATGCCCAGGCCCACTGAAAGTTAAAGCCACCCAAATGACCGGTGACATCGACGGTCTCACCGATGAAAAAGAGACCGGGAACGGATCGGGCCTCCATCGTTTTCGACGATAGGTCGCGTGTATCGACGCCACCAACGGTTACCTCTGCCGTCCGCATGCCTTCCGAGCCGTCGGGCGTGACAGACCACGCATTAATGTGAGCGGCCAGACGGCGGAGTGATTTATCACCAATCTCCGCCAAACTGCCTTCGCACGCAGTTAGCTCTGCCATCATTTGCGCAACTCTCTTTGGCAGCATCTGCGAGAGCGCCGTGCTCGCCTCTTTTCTAGGCTCGTTGGCCCGGGCCGCTTTAAGGTACGCGAACACATCTTCGCCCGGTACCAAGTCAATGATGATTGCGTCACCTTTGCGCCAGTATGAAGATATTTGAAGAATGGCCGGCCCGCTGAGACCGCGATGCGTAAACAGCAATGCCTCAATGAACTGCACTTTACCCAAGGTGACCAAAGCTTCCAGCGACACGCCCGCCAATGCAGCCAATCTTTGCGATAGTTCGGGCGCGAAGGTCAACGGCACCAGACCAGGGCGCGGTTCTACGACCTTGAGGCCAAATTGTCTGGCCACGTCATAGCCAAAACCGCTCGAGCCCATCTTCGGAATCGAGGGCCCCCCGGTTGCAATGACCAGCGCATCTCCGACGCATTCTCCTCGCCCTGTTTGCAGCCGAAACCCAGCTTCACTTCTATCAATATTCGAGACGTGAGTTGATGTCTGAACGGTCACCCCTTCCGCTTCGCGAAGCAGCATGTCGGTGATCTGTTGGGCCGGCCCGTCGCAGAAAAGCTGGCCATGGTTGCGCTCATGCCAAGCGATGCCGTGCTTGTTCACAAACGCAATAAAATCATCGGGCGCATAGCGCTTCAGGGCCGAAACGCAGAAACGGGGGTTGTTCGACAGAAAATTGTCCGGCGTGGTGTGAACGTTTGTGAAGTTCGCCCGCCCGCCTCCCGAAATGCGAATTTTTTGGCCAACCTTTTCTGCCTGATCGAGCAGAAGCACCCGACGGCCGCGCTTGTTCGCTTCGACCGCGCACATCAAGCCGGCGGCGCCAGCGCCAACGATAATGAGATCAAACTTTTCCATGGCCAACGTCTAGCCGAAATTTGGGTTGAAGAAAAACGCGGGGTTGTGTCCCGAACACGACCCAACCATGGCGACCGCGGCAGTTAGACTCTCAATTGTGCCTCACGCTCGCATTGGCTGCGGTTGGCAGGTAAGCTCGCGGCGCAATACAGTGCCAGCTGAAGGGGATCGATCGTGAGGAGCGATTGGCGCCCACCATCGATCTGAGCGGAGGAACTGAGCTATGGGTGAGCACGTCACCGTCAATGAAGTTGGACTGCGTGACGGGCTGCAAAATTAGACACGCATCGTGCCGGTCGAAGGCAAGCTCGCGATGCTCGATACTCTTGTCACCGCTGGCGTCCGGTCATTCGAAGCGACCAGCTTTGTCTCGCCAAAGGCCGTGCCGCAGATGGCAGACGCCAGCGAGCTGTTTGGCCGTCTGCCATCCGCCAACGGGACAAACTATGAAGCGCTGGTTCCCAACATGAAGGGATATGAGCGGGCCGTCGCTGCCGGCGCTAAGACCATCTCGCTCATACTCGGCGCCACGGACACGTTCAACCGAAAGAACATCAATATGTCGTTGGCCGAGACGGTTGCGGTTTGTGTCGCGGTCATCGAACGCGCGCGGCATGACGACATCAAGCCGCGCGCCTACATCTCGTGTGCTACAGCATGCCCCTTATGAGGGGCGCTTTTCATCCGACGTTGTATTCGAGCCCACAGCCCGGATGTTCGATGCTGGCGCGCATGATGTGATCGTCGCTGACTCCATCGGCGCCGGCAATCCGGCACAAATCACCCATCTCTTTGGAACCCTGGTCGGGCGCTACGGCGCAGAGCGTCTGGCCGGACATTTCCACGATACCCGTGGTCTTGGACTGGCCCTCACCTGGGCCGCCCTCGAATGCGGCATCCGCACCTTCGATAGCTCGATCGGCGGCCTTGGCGGCTGCCCCTTCGCACCGGGCGCCACGGGCAACCTCGCCACCGAAGACTTGGTGTTCATGTTGGAGGAGTCCGGCTTCGAGACCGGTATCGACATGGACGGTCTGCGAGCGGCTGTTGCAGTCGCCGAAGCCGAGGTCGGTCAATCGCTTGGCGGGCGAATCATGACCTGGTACCGCTCGCAAGAGCAGCGCCAGCAAGCCAAAGCTCTTAGCGCCTAGTCAGTCCTGAGTGACGGTCAGGGCATCATGCCTGGCATGGACGGAACCGCGATCGGCGCGATAGAATTACACCTGCTTGTTCCTGGAGCCTATAGCGCGCCGCACTCGCTGCGGAAACGCGCACAACCCTGGCGGTGCAGCAATGGTTTATACCCGTGCCTTTTACGAAGAAAAGATCAACGCGTCCGCTGATCAAGTCTGGGCGGAGTTCGGAGCGTTCAATAGTTTACCGGCAATTCTGCCCAAGCTTGTCGCCAAGAGTGAGCTAGACAAGACTGGGCTCATCCGGTGCCTCACTATCAAAGACAAGGACGGCACGCGGTACAAACGCTATGAGCGGCTCATCAAATATGATGCGCTAACCCATACCTTGATCTATGAGCTGATCGACAAGGCGAACAGCCGGGTGCCGGTCAAAAACTACACCGCAAAGATCCAGATCAAGAAAGTGGCGGGCGGGCGTTGCTCGGTCGCTTGGTCCGGGCGCTTTCATCCCAAATTCGGCACGCCAAATGAGGTGCGGCCACTAGTCGAAAAAGTTTACGCAGACGGCATCGCGGGCGTGAAAAAGCAAATCAGCCGGAAAGCCCGATAGAATTGCGCCGGCAGGCGGCGCCTAGTCGCCCGATGCCATTTTTCCCGATGCGCCGATGGCCGTCATTTTCAAAAATTTATCGAGCAAATTCTTGCCTGTGCTAACGGGCGGGTACTTCGCCGGGTTGTCGGCGCTATGGCAGCTCGGGAAGCATTCGATAATTGAATCATAATTGGTGTAGAAGAAGAAAATCATCGACTGACGACGGCTTCCGATTGATTGATCACGCGGTGGATTGGTCACCCGGTGCACAGTGGATACCCATTTGTCGTTGGTCCACAATTGCATTTGATCGCCTAAATTGATGCTGAACCCATCTGCGACAACAGGCACATCGACCACTCACCGTCGCGGTTCATGGCCTGAAGCCCACCCGGCTTGTCTTCGATCGCACAGATCGTACAGGCACCGAAATCGGAATGCGCGCTGGCGCGAAACTGGTCTGCCAACGGCGTTTCTGGCTGATCGGGATAGTTCAACACCCGGAACTGACTGACATGCTTGTCGATTAGCCTGTCAAAATAATGTTCATCGAGTTCGAGCGCGAGCGCGAACATACTCATCAAATCGGCAGAGAGCCGCTCCATTACCCACCAATATTCTGACTAGATATCGCGAAGCTCAGTGGGCTGCTGCGGCCAGCGGTTTTCGACGAAATGCTGACCCGCTTCGGCGCAGTGATAGTAAGGCTCGTTCGGCACATCGATCGGCCCGATGGTATACGACTCCTTGAGATCGCCCGGGCCCTTGTTTCCCAGGCTTTCCGCCAGGCACTCCTTCAGCGGTCGGCTATAGCCGCGGATGACGTCATCCGCCCATCTCTCGACCAACAACTTCTCTTCTTGCGGCAGGTCGAAGAACTCCGTGCTAACGTCCTTGACCTGCTGTATCAAGTCGGGCGCGACCCCGTGGCCGGTGATGACAAAAAACCCTATATCTTCACAGGCTTGTTTCACCTGTGCCGCGACACTGCGTTTGTCTTCACTATCGCCACCAAGAAACGGTGCAATATCGATTATGGGGACTTGCTGCAGAACCATGATTTTGCCTCCAGGCCGGTCTAATCGGTGAATCGCGTTTCGGTATCGCTGGTGTCGAACTTCCGTCTATCCGCCTCGCTCCATTCCTTGCCTTCGGCCTGGCGGGCGAATTTCTCGATCATGTAATCGCCGGCTGTGACCGGCTGATATTTGATCGGCTCGTCGGCGCCGTGGCAAGTCGGTAAACACTCGATCACCGCGTCATGGTTGGGCTCGACGAAGAAGCACATGGATATGCGGCGGCTATCGTTCGCCCGGTCGCGCGGCGGGTTGATGACGCGGTGGCGCGTCGATTTCCAACGGTCGTTGGTCCAGCGCATCATCAAATCGCCGATGTTGACGACAAAGCCACCGGGCATCTCGGGCACATCGACCCAGGCACCCTCGGTATTTCGCGCCTGAAGACCACCCGGCTTGTCTTCGATCAGGCAGATTGTGAGATTGTCATAATCGGAATGTTCGCCGGCGCGCAATTGTTCCGTCTCGGGTTCGTTAGGCTGATCGGGATAATTGAGCGCGCGGAATATGTAGAACGGATTGTTGAGCTTGGGCTCAAAAAAATCTTCCGGCAGATCGAAGGCGATGGCGGTCAGGCGGTGCAGATCGCGCCCCAGAATTTCCATGGCGTCGGCGTAGGATTCTATGGCTTTACGAAAATTCTTCGGCCGCTCCGGCCACATATTCGGGGCATAATGCGGGGCCGCCGCGCCGGTGTGATAGTAAGGGTCGTCGGGCGGATTCAGCGGTCCGAGCGAGAATGATTCCTTGAGGTCGGGCGGCGTGATCTTGCCGATCGTCGCCGACAATATCTCGGTCGCCAGCGCCTCGTACCCGCGGTTGGCCGGGTCCGATGTCTGGCCAATCTTGAGTTTTTCCGCGACCGGCAGATCGAAGAACTCGCGCGCCGCGGCGTTGGCACTGCGGCAAATTTCAGGGTCCACACCATGTCCGGTGATGACAAAAAACCCAATGTCCTCGCAGGCCCGGTTGATTTCCGCTGCGACCCTCCGCTTGCCGTCATGGCTGCCCTCGAAATAGGGCGCCAAATCAATAATAGGAATATCGAGATGCGTCATGTCTTGCCCGGTTACCGGTTGCGGGTCGCGCCAGCGTGTCGCAAACCATGCGCCGGCGAATGAAATTCACCGTAGGAATTTGCCCTGTGCCGTGTCAACGGCATGGCGGCGCGACAGAATCGCGTTCGATGAGAAGGGGTGGAATATCGACCACGATGTCCCGCGGCTGCTCGCCGCGGATAATGGCGTCTAATTCTTCAACCGAGCGCGCGCCCATTTCGCTGAGTGGCATCTTAATGGCGGTCAGCGGCGGCGCCGAATACATGGTATCTTCGGCGTCGATCGTCACCACCGACAAATCGCGTGGCACTTGCACCCCGCGTGAATAGGCTGCGGCGAGTGCGCCCATGCCGACCAAGTTATTGGAGGCGAATATTCCGGTCGGCCGCTCGGCGCCGTCTAGCAACTCGAGGCACGACTCATAGCCGCCGCGCCGCGAATAGGGGCCCATGAAAACCGATATTTCCGGCAACCCGACTTCTCGGCAGGCGGCGACAAAGCCGGACCGCCGGCGGCGCGCGGTATCCATATCGTTGAAACCACCAATAAAGCCGAGCTCGCGGTGGCCGGCGGCAATCAACGTGTTGGCGGCGAGGCGACCGGCGGATTCGTCGTCGACGGTCACGCTGATTCCGGCGCGCGGGCCGCGGCGAAATATCAGGACATGCGGCATCGGATTTTCGTTGATCGCGGCAATGACTTCCTCGGTGTTGGTCGAGCCGGTAATGATCAGTCCATCGATACGGCGTTCGCTAACCAGGCGCGTGTACACGGTCGCCAACGCATGCTCATCGGGAACCTCCGCCAGCAGCATGACGTAGCCGATCTCTTCTGCCCGGCGCACTGCACCGCGGACGCTTACGGCGTAGATTGGGTTGGTGAGATCGGTCACCAGCATGCCGAATGCGCCGGTGCGTTGTTGGCGCAAGTTTCTCGCCACTGCGTGGGGGCGATAGCGCAGCCGCCGTGCCTCGTCGACAATCGCTTTGCGGGTCTGCGGGCGTACTCTGAACGCGCCGTCTTTGAGAACCTTTCAAACGGTGGACACATCGACGCCGACTTCGCGCGCGATGTCCTTCAGCGTCGCCGGGCGTGATGGACTGTGCGGCGAGAGGCTATTCACGCCGTGCGCCATGAATAATAAGGGGATTTAAACATGGCGGACGCGACGGATGATGCGGGGTTGCCCCTCTTCAAATCGATGCGGTTCATTTACTTCCCTAATCATAGCCGCCTAGACGAAGTAACCCAGGGCAGCATTGCTTTCCAACCACCGCGTGGCGCCAAGAGATGCCGCCGTCATGGGCGGGACACTTGGGTGTTGAGCCGGACTTAAGACCATAAAACTCCTATTGCCAGCGGCGTGCATACCCTTTTGAAAAGACAGTGTCTGACCGGTAACATTATACAAACGACATAATTGCGCAATCGATTGACTAACTCAAACCTCCGATGACAGCCTTTTCAAATGTGGAGGATTGGTCGATGAACAACAGTCGATTTAAATGATGTCATGAACAATAAAAACAAGTGTTGAGTACCCGTAGTCAGGCACCCCGACATTACCGTGCGATAGTGATGTAAATCGTTCGCGTTTTCGTTCATGGCATGGCCAATCAGGCTTCCACAAGGCTCTAAATTTCACGGGAGACGAAAAATGAAAAAGCTATCTAAACTTTTTGTGCTGAGCCTCAGCGCAATCGCGTTAGCCTGCGTCATCGGGTTCAGTCCTGCGCCGGCTCACGCCAAGAAAGATAAATATAAGGTTTTTGTCAGTGTCGGTTTTGAGGGCAACACCTGGATGGATGCCGCACAAAACCTGATGATCGCCATGTCGAAAACGGCCGCGTTCAAGGACCGGGTCGAGCTCAACATGCAATCTGCGCGTGGCGACATTTAAATCCAGATTCAACAGGCCAATGCGATGGTGCAGGGCGGTGCCGACATCATCATTTTGTGGCCGAATTCCCGCGCCGCGCTTAACCGGCCAATCCGCAACGCATGCAAACAGGGCATCATCGTGATGACCTTCGACGCATCCGTCACCGAACCCTGTGCGTATCATATTGGTATCGACCAGAACTGGGGCGGCGCAGGCCCAGCCGAGTATCTCGTTGAACAGCTCGGCGGCAAAGGCAACATCATTGTCATGGGCGGCTATGCCGGTCATTACATCGATTACGCGCGTACCGATGGTGCATTGGAAGTATTTGCGCAATATCCCGAGATCAATGTCCTCGTGCGTGCATACAGCCAGTGGAACAACGCCCATGCGCGTTCTGAGTTGAGCAAAATTGTTGCAACTCATGACTGGGACAAGATCGACAGCCCGTGGACACAAACCGGCTGCTACATGTTTTCGCAGATCCAGGTCGAAGCGGGTCGTGGCGACAAACTCAAGCCGTGCGCCGGAAATGGCACCAACGGCCATCGTCTTGCGATCGCCGAGAAGGGCTCCTTTCCAGGCTCTTTGAGCATGCATAGCAGCTCCATGGGCTCGCCGAATTGGCTCGGCGCGTACGGCATCAAGCTTGCTGTCGCCTATGCGGACGGTGGTACCGAACCGCCGCGTTTCACCCAGGTCGATATGCCGCTGATCCAACCCGGTGATGTTGTTGTGTGCTTGAAAGGCACGCGCGAAGAGTTGCTTGAAAAAGGCTGCAACACCTTCCATCCGGATCTCGGCGTACCGCCGAACTATTTCGTCGATACGTGGAGCCCGTTGGTCAGTGAGTTGGATCTGTTTTCCGCTCTCAACGGCACGGTTCCTGAAGGTCAGTAAGCCACTGGCAGTCATAGGCTGAGCTTACGTATGCCTAGAAGCACAGCGACTTAGGACTCCTTGAAACGGGTCCCAAGTCGTTGCCTTCGGCAGAATTTACCGAAGTTTCGGAGCGTGGCGAAATCGCGTGTGGGCCAATGATCTACACCCTGCCATTGTAGAGGCATGAGCGCCCCTCCCGCCGCGATTGAAGTCAACGGACTCACCAAACATTTCGGGGCGACGGTTGCGCTTGAAGGCGTTTCGCTGTCCGTCCCGCCCGGCGATGTGCACGCGCTATTGGGCGAAAACGGCGCCGGCAAATCGACTCTCATCAAAATATTGAGCGGCCTGCTAAACCCTGATTCAGGTGACATCTTGCTGTTCGGCGAAGCCACCCGCCTCAGCGATCCGCGTAAATCTCATTCCAGCGGCATCCAAACTGCATTTCAGGAAATTTCACTGGTCAAGGATCTTACGGTCACTCAGAACATGCTGGTCCCGTACGAGCCGTCGCGCTGGTTCGGGCAGGTGCGCCGCCGGCAATCGGAAGAGCGGGTGAAAGATCTCTTCGACAGATTGGCGCTCGATGACGTCGACCCGCGCGCTGAAGTGGGCACGCTCGATCTTTCGGTCAGGCAAAAAATCGAAATCGCCCGGGCGGTTGCGCGCGATCCGAAAATCCTGCTTCTGGATGAGCCGACCTCGTCGCTGTCGGCAAAAGATGTCGATTGGCTGGGCGGCTTGATCGACAAGCTCCGCCAACAGGGTGTCACCATCGTCTTCATATCCCACCGCATGCAGGAAGTTCGCCGCTTGTGTGACCATCTGACCGTGTTGCGCAATGGCGCCAATGTCGGCAGTTTTGCAGTCGACGACATTTCCGAAGAAGAAGTCATCGCGCTGGTGATTGGCCGCTCGCTGGCCGCCACCTACCCGCCCAAGCCGCCGCGCGCCGAACGTCTGTCTAGCGAGCCCTAATTGGCGGCGCGCTAACTGACGACAGAGGGCATGCTGGACGGCTTTTCGATCGACCTCTGGCCCGGCGAGATCATCGGTATTGCCGGCCTCGAGGGCATGGGACAGCGAGATCTTTTTTTCTCATTGTTCGGCATGACCACACCGACATCGGGCACAATCTTGGTCGGCGGCAAATCGGTAACACTCAAATCGCCGCGCGACGCCATCCGCAAAGATATCGGCATCAGCCTGGTGCCGTAGGAGCGCAAGACCGAAGCACTGGCGCTCACCATGACGGGCCGCGAAAACGTATCGCTGCCGATCATCGATCGTTTCAAACGGCTCGGACTCGTTGACATCACCCGCGAATCCGCCGCGGTCGCGCGCGTGCTCGATCTCGCCCAGGTCGATCGCCGTGCGCTTTATAGCGCCTGCAGTGTGTTCAGCGGCGGCAACCAGCAAGAACTGGTGATCGCCAAATGGCTGCTGACGGAGAGCCGGATATTGCTGTTGTACGATCCGACCCGGGGTGTCGATGTCGGCACAAAAGCCGAGATTTACATTCTCATTCGGGAGTTCGCAAAAGCCGGCGGCGCCGTCCTGTTCCATTCCACCGATGTCCCGGAACTCGTCAATCTGTGCGATGAAGTCAAAGTTATCTATCGCGGCCGGGAGGTTGCTGCGCTCAGCGACGATCGGCTGACAGAGAATAACATCATGCGAGCCGCACTCGGTGAAACGCTCGAAAACAACGCGCCCAGCCGCACCCCCGAACAGGCAGAATGATGGCGTCTTTACGGCCTTCCGCACGGTTTAGCCTGTTCGCCATAAATTGGCCGCGCAATCGCGGTGTGGTGTTTTCCATCAGCGTCTTCGTCTTGATGCTGGTGATTCTGCAAGTGGTCAAAGGCGAGGGTATCAGCTATTTCGACATTAGCTCGACCACGATGGGCGCCGGGACCCTGGCCCTGGCTGCGGTCGGCGAGACCCTCGTTATCTTGGCCGGCGGGTTCGACCTTTCAGCGGGATCGGTGATCTCGCTTGTCAATGTTCTGATCGTTGAATATCTCGGCATCGGCGCGGATTATGCCAGCGACACGTCTGCTCTCTCAGGGGCCGAATTCATCATCGTGGTGTCGGCGCTGGCACTCAGCGTGGGCGCGGCCGTGGGCGCGGTTAACAGTGCGCTGATTGCCTTTCTCGGCCTTCCGGCGATCGGTCGTGACGCTGGCGACAATGTTTATCGTCCAGGGCATCGCGCTGATGGTGATGTCGCATGCCGGCGGCGAGGCGCCGTGGGAATTCAGCATGTTCTTTACCGGCGATCTCATCCCCAACGGCTTTCCGGCGCCGGTCGTGGTTCTCCTCATGGTTATAGTGCTGTGGTATTCCCTGAAAAACTCACGCTTTGGTACTGCGATTTACGCCGTCGGAAGTGACGAGAGTTCGGCGCTATCGTCCGGTACCCGCGTGCGCATGACCAAATTTTGGACCTACACGATTGCCGAGATTTGCTACGGCGCCGCGGGTTTGTTCATGACGGCGCAGATCGGCGCCGGCGACCCGCTGATCGGCGAGAAAATTCTACTTAAGATTTTGCCGCCGTCGTGCTGGGCGGAACTTTGATCGGTGGCGGCCGCGGCGGCATTGTCGGCACCATCTTTGGCGCCTTAACGCTCACCATCATCCTCACCATATTCCTCTTGCTCGGCATACGGACCTGGTATGTGCCACTGGCCGAGGGCGCAATTCTGATTGCCGCTGTGCTTGGATTCTCGGTCAACAGAAAATCACCGGCCATCGTTGGGCTGCAAAATTGGATTCGCTCGGCCAAAAACCCCGGCCAGACCATGCCCAAAGTGCCTGACACTTCAGTCCGGCAATCCGGCGTTTTGTCCGGCCTGTTAGAACGGATGGCCGACCGCAACACCGGTTCGGATATGCTGTCCATGCCCGGATGGTTCACACCAATAAGGCCGTCCTGCGTTACATCTCGCCGACCTATGTGATGTTTGCCGCCATCGTGATCGCCACGATCATCTTTTACGGCGACGGCCTGTCGGCGCTGAATTACATCAATGTGCTGCTGCTGTTCACGGCGTTTCTGGCAATCCTCGGGTTGGGCCAGGGCGCGGTGATAATTTCCGGCGGGCTCGACCTGTCCGTCGCCTGGGTTATCACCTTTCCCGCCATCGTCGTGACGACGTTCAGTTTCGGCACCGACGGCCCAGCCTATTGGGTCATCCCGCTGGCGCTCGCTATCGGAATATTTATCGGCTTTTTGAACGGCATCATGATTGTGGGGTTTGGCCTATCGCCAATCATCGTGACCCTCGCCATGGCAGGCATGCTCGAGGGCATAGCGCTGATCTTCAGCGATGGCGCGCCGATTGGCGGTTCTCCGCCTGCCCTGCGCTGGTTCGTCTCGGGACGAATTCTCGGCATCACACCAATTGGGTGGTTTCTCCTGTTGTTTACCATCGCCGCCACGCTGTTCCTCAATCGGAGCGTATTCGGTCGGCGTCTGTACGCCGTCGGCAATAGCATCACGGTGGCAAAACTCTCCGGCGTGTGGACCGGTCGGTCGGTCGTCGGAGCCTATATGTTGAGCGGTTTCTGCGCGGCTCTCGTCGGAGTGCTGTATTCGGGCTTTAGCGGACAGGCGTTTTTCTGGATGGGCGATCACTTCCTGTTACAGTCGATCGCCGTGGTGGTGCTCGGCGGTACGTTGATCACGGGCGGGCGCGGACACTATATCGGTATTCTCGGCGGCGCCCTGCTGTTCACCGCTCTCGGCACGCTGCTCTCTGGCACGTTGCTGCCCGAGGCCGTTCGTAACATTATCTATGGTGTGGTCCTGCTTGGCGCCATCGTCGCGCTCCGGGAACGCACGACCCGCTGACCCGAATGACCCTATGGTCCGGCCAACGGACCGCAAACGACGACAAGATCCTAAGAACTGGAGAAAATCATGGTTGAGACGAATAAAGATATTCAAATTTGCTTCAACCCCCATTTCGATGCCGTTTCGCTTTGGATCGGGTCGTTCGGCGGAGCAGATTCGCCCTGCGACATCTCGCGCGGCGTGTTCGCCGCCAAACGCGGGGTGCCGCGCATTCTTGAAATGATGGACCGCTACGGAATTCGAACGACCTGGGACATCACCGGCCATTCGATCGAAAGTTTTCCGAAAGAATCCGAGTTGATCGTCAAATATGGTCACGAGTTGGGTGTGCACGGTTACACCCACGAAAATCCACTGGCGATGTCGCGTCAGCAGGAAGCCGACGTCCTCGACAAATGCATAGAACTGGTCACCGATCTCTGCGGCAAGCGCCCGGTCGGCTATGTCGCGCCGTGGTGGGAATTGAGCTCGAACACGATCGACCTCCTGCTTGAACGCGATTTTTTGTATGACCGCAGCATGATGGAAGACGATTACTTTCCGCATTATCTGCGCAAAGGTGATTCATGGACCAAGATCGACTACGCCAAGGAAGCAAAAGAATGGATGAAACCGTGGAAGGCCGGCGAGTTGGTCGATCTGGTCGAATTGCCGGCCAGTTGGTACCTCGACGACGCGCCGCCAATGATGTTCGTCAAGACCTTCCCAAACAGCCATGGCTGGGTCAATCCGCGCGACGTCGAAGATATTTGGCGGGATCAATTCGATTGGATTTACCGCCATCATGATTACGCGGCGTTCACATGCGTGATTCATCCCGATTGCGCCGGCAAGCCGCAGGTTCTTCTCATGCTCGAACGCCTCTTCGATCACATGCTATCGCACACCGGCGTGCGATTTGTGACGATGGGCGAGATGGCGGAAGACTTTAAGAAGCGCAACCCATTCCCGGGGAAATAAACATTTTTGGAAGCGCGCGGTCGGACTAGTCCCGATCGCCGCTTCCGATGGCGTTAAATATTTCGAGCGATTCCTCGATGCGCCGTCTCTCAATGTCGCGCACGATGAAGACGATGCGCGAGCGGCGGTCCGCATCCGGCCAGGTATCGAGGTGGATCGGTGGATGAACCACATGTTGCACGCCGTTAATGACAACCGGCGTGTCCACCCCCTTAACGTTCAGCATGCCTTTCACGCGCAGCACGTTTTCGCCATGCGTATGCAACAACATGGTCAGCCAAATACCAAACGCCGTCCAATCGATAGGCTCTTCGTAAATCAAACAGAATGAATGAATATGCGCATCATGACGATTGAGGTCATGGTCATGGCCATGTTGCCGATCAACGCTGGCTGCCTCTTTTGCGGCTTCCGTCTCGACCCAACGCAGCACTTCTTTACCTTTGGTAGCGGGGTCGTAGATATCCGCTTGCAGCAAATGCTCGATGTCGACTTCGCCATGATCCGCGGTCAGAAATTCGGCTGACGGATTGAGCTTATCTAGCCGTCGCCGGAGAAGCGTGATCTGTTCTGGTGCGGCAATATCGGTTTTGGTCAAAACGATGCGGTCCGCGACAGTTGCCTGCTTGACCGCCTCCTCTTGACGATCGAGATGCCCCCACCCGTTGACGGCATCCACGGTAGTGATGACGGTCGCCAGCCTGTAATGGTGGCGCAGCGTTTGATCCGCCATCAGGGTGAACAGGATTGGTGACGGATCGGCCAGCCCGGTGGTCTCGATAACCATCCGCTCATACAGTGGTATCTCGCCACGGGCGCGCCGGTCATCGAGGCTTAGAATCGTTTCCTTGAGGTCGTCGCGGATAGTGCAGCACAGGCAGCCGCCTTCGAGCAGAACCGTGTTGTCATCGATCCGCTCGACCAATAGGTGATCGAGGCCGACCTCGCCGAATTCGTTGATCAACACGGCGGCGTCCTTAAGCGAAGGATGGCGCAACATGCGGTTCAGCAGGGTTGTCTTGCCGCTGCCCAAGAACCCCGTCAGCACAAAGACCGGGATGAGCTGGTTATAGGCGCCCATGGCGTTAGCCGGGCGGGATCGGATCGGGCTGGCGCAACGCCGCGAGCAGTCCGCTATCGAGCGGATCTGTCGGCTTACCGGCAATACCGTCCACCGTCATCCAAACTTGCGGCAACTGGTCAACGATGACGGTTTGTCCGCTGTGGCTGCGCACAATGTAATTATTGTTGGCCCAATCTTCCGCGGCACACCCATAATAGTCGAGAATTCGGTTCATCAGACCGACGCGATACAGCCGGTTGAGGTAGCGCGCCCGACCGCTTTCGACTTCACTTGAACTCCCGGCGTCCGTGCCGGCTTCGGTCCAATGTGCGCCGCCGCCAGACAGCATCGCGCAAAATGCACACATTTTCTCGCCTCCCCCAATTAGTCCGAGCGGCGGCCCAACCATCTCACCTTAAAGCTTTTCTCCCCCCGACAACAAACAAGCCCGCCGGATACGAGCTATCCGGCGGGCATATCGCGTTCAGAAGCGTGGTTCCGGCAGCCCGCTCGCGCGCGCCGCCAAATCGGTATCAGGCCGCAAGCGGATAGACCTCATAGTCTGATTCGCAGGGGCTGCTGTCGGTGATGTAGAGCGTGCGTTGATTGAGCGAAATCATGATCGAATGATTGCTCTGCAAACGCAGCGTCTCCGGCTCATTCTCATCATAATGGGCGCAGATCGAATGCGGATGCGAGAAGTGATCGGCCATCGCCGTCTTGATCGTCGTCGAATCGAGTTCCTGGCTCTGGCGCAACAGGCGCTCCAGTCTGACGTTCCGGTACATCGTGTTCGGCCACAGTTTGACCACCTCTGATTCGATATCGAGTTCACAGAAATGGTTTGAGTGGGTCAACAGCCCGTCTTCCGGATAGATGAAGGCTTCGCGGTCGGGACCGGTTTCGATATCGATAGCGATGCCGTCTTCATGCGCCAAGAGAAAGTTCATCGACACCGAGCGGTTGGTTCCGCACACGGCCAAGATGGCTTCCTGCATGTTGCGGGCGTTCATGATGTCGCGCACCCGCATGCGGTAAGGTTTTTCATACGGGTATTTCCCGTCATCAGGCGTGAGCAGCGCGTTGATCACCGTGCCGATGCCATTTTCATTGACGCCTTGGAGGCCGCCAATTGTGCCGGTTTCGCCGATGTGGATGAAATCCGGCCCGTCTTCGCGCGTCACCCGCGAAACCATGGTGTGGATGTCTTTCACCCAGTCCCAATTCTGCCCGATCATCGTCTCGCCGGTCTTCGACCTTTCCGGCAGCACGGCAAACGAGGTGCACGCGTCCATGGCGGTCGCTTGATGTTGCGCATTGCTTTTCATCATATTGACCAGCAGTTCATAGCGCACGTTGAGCAAGGTGATCTCGTCAAGCGAGCGTCCGGAACCCTGGACGACGCCGTCGATCTCTTCCCAAAATACCGTATCTTTTGGGCGCAATGCTTCGGACCATTTCGCGGACTCGGATAGCACCGCATCGCGATCAAATCCCAAAAGCTCGAAACGCTTCAAATATCTTTCAATATTCTGACCGATCTGCGCGGCCATTGTCTCACCGTGGACGCGACCACGGCCGAGAGGATCTCCATTTAGATCCAAGACGGTTTTCGTCATGATTTTTCTCTCTCTTGCTCCGGATACCTGTTGAATGCATCAGTGCTTGCTGGACGTATTCTCCCCTCCTCAGAGAGGCGACGTTTGAATTGGCATATCAAATAATTTTAGCATGGCGAGACAACTCTATCATAGCCGAAAAGGCCCGGTTGGGACGCAGGTCCCCAGAGCTTAGCCGGTTCGCCGCACGTGAGAATTAAGTTACACCATCCATTCGTTGGCGAAATGAATTGCTAAACAATAAGCGAAATTGGCGGAGGGTAAGGGATTCGAACCGTGATAATTCCATCAACGATTACAGCATCTTACAAATAATCTCGATACTGTAGTGACACTTCTAGTTACACCTCACCCGCCTCTCCAATCAAAATAGGAACGCCAAATATTACAGCCCAGATCATGGCGATATCGGTGATGGGGTGGCGGAAAAATTCAGTCCGTATACCTTTCTATGTATAGATAGACATGCCTGTATTTGAGCAACTTTTTGCTTTGTGAAGAAATTTCTCTAGCCGCCGACCTCAAGTTAGAATCGACACATGGCTCAATTATGTGTGGAGGATTAGGTGCGGGCAGAGGAATTAACATCGACGGTCAAGAGGCTCATACAGGCAGAAGAAGGGATCATGCCAGCGCTGCGGTTAGTTGATGCCGCCGATATCGATGATGAATTGGCGCAGCAGTTGAAAGGTCTC
>Ga0114993_10001819_pt1 | contig 24204 bp, 25 predicted proteins | sample ArcticOcean_MG_C_FD_87042 | JGI IMG/M metagenome (GOLD analysis project Ga0114993, IMG submission 87042) | Marine microbial communities from western Arctic Ocean - ArcticOcean_MG_CB2_150 | ecosystem: Environmental > Aquatic > Marine > Oceanic | place: Arctic Ocean: Canada Basin | collected...
CAATATCATGACAGCTTTAATTTTAAATTTTATTTACTTTTTATTATCAATTTTTGTTTTTTACTCAGCTTTTCATGAAGCTAGAGAAAGAGGAACATTAATTAATGTTGGGGAATAAAGCAAAATGAAAATATATGACTGTGTTCAATTTTTCAATGAAGAAAATGTTTTAGATTTACGTTTGAATATTCTAAATGAATTTGTAGATTTTTTTGTTATTGTCGAGTCTACAACAGATCACCAGGGAAATGAAAAAAAACTTTATTTTGATATCGGAAAATTTAAAAAATTTGAAAAAAAAATTATTTATATAGCTGTTGAAGATACTGCTGCTATTATTAAAAAATCACACATAGGACAAAATTCTTTAGTAGAAAGACATCAAAGAAATTCTATTTTAAAAGGTTTAAATAATTGTGATGACGATGATCTGGTTATTATATCAGATGTAGATGAAATACCTGATTTAAACAAACTCAATCTTTTTGATAAAAAAAATTATGCAGTGTTTTCTCAAAAAAAATTTGACTATAAATTAAATTTATTGAATGAAACTGAAGGTGATTGGCATGGGTCTAAGATATGTTTAAAAAAGAAACTAAAATCTCCACAATGGCTTAGGGGCTTAAAATTTAAAAAATATCCTTTTTGGAGATTCGATAAAATAAAAAATATTCAAATTATAAAAGATGGCGGTTGGCATTTTTCATACTTACAAAGTCCTGATAAAATAATTAAAAAAATTACCTCTTTTTCACATGGCGAGAGAAATAAACCAGAATTTGTGAATATACAAAATATTGAAGAAAAAATTAGAAATCAACAAAATATTTTTAATTTAGGGTTTTCCTACAAAAAAGTTAATTTGGACAATACTTTCCCAAAATATATAATTGATAATAGAGACAAGTTTAAAGAGTGGATAATTTAATGATTAATTATGATCAAATAATATCAAAAAAATTTCTAAGTATAAATGAAATTGCAGAAAAAGAAAAAGCAAATTATATAAATGCAAAACCTTTTCCAAGCATTGAGTTTAATAATTTTTTTAATAATGAATTTTTAAATAAAGTTCTTGAAGAGTTTCCTGATTTATCAAAACTAAATGAATCTCAAAATTACAGTGGAAAAAATGAAATAAAATTATCAAATAAAAATTATGAAAAATTTACTTCTACTATAAAATCCTTTATTGATTTTTTAAATTCAGACACTTTCTTAATTTTTTTGCAAACCTTAACATCTATAAAAGAAAGACTACAACCTGATCCTCATCTAGAAGGTGGGGGCTTACATGAGATAAAAAGTGGTGGAGTTTTAAAAGTGCACACTGATTTTAATCGACATCCATTTTTAAATTTAGACAGAAGAGTAAATGTTCTTATTTATTTAAATAAAAACTGGAAAGATTCTTATGGAGGACATCTAGAACTGTGGAATAATAATATGTCTAAATGTGAAAAAAAAATTTCTCCTTCCTTTAATAAAATTGTAATTTTTTCAACAACTGATTTTAGTAATCATGGTCATCCAAATCTTTTAAATTGTCCAAGTCATATGTCTAGAAAATCTATAGCTCTTTATTACTTTTCTAATGGACGACCGAAAAATGAAATATTTAATAAACATTTAAAAAATAGAACCAATTTTAAAAGCAGGCTAGGTATTAAAAATGATGCTGATGAAAAAAAAGAATATTTTAAAAATTTTATAAGAAAATTTAAAATCTATAATTTAATGAAAAATTTTGAAAAAAAATATATTAGAAAAAGTAAAAAAAATAAGTAGTTTTTGGTGCGCCCGGAAGGACTTGAACCCTCAACCTTCTGGTCCGAAGCCAGACGCTCTATCCAATTGAGCTACGAGCGCTTAAGTATGCTTATTTATAGTATATAATAAAATTAATGAAAAAGGATACATTAAATATAATCGTGCCATCTAAATTTGATGGATATAGAATAGACAGATTTTTACAAGATCAAATAAAAGAGTTTAGCAGAACTGGACTTCAAAGATTAATACATAGTGGAGAAATAAAAGTAAATAATATCATTATTAGTAACCAGTCTAAAAAAATAAAAAAAAATGACCAAATAAAAATTAATTTTCCTAAGCCTAAAGAAACTTCAATTAAGCCAAACAAATTATATTTAGATATTTTATATGAAGATAAAGATTTCATTATTATCAACAAATCTCCAGGAGTTGTCGTTCACCCTGGTGCAGGAAATTATGAAAAAACTATTGTTAACGGACTTTTATACAAATATAAAAAAAATTTATCAAGCGTAGGAGGAAAACTAAGACCTGGAATAGTTCATAGAATTGATAAGGATACAAGTGGAGTAATCGTTGTTGCCAAAAATGATAGCTCACATATTAATTTATCAAAACAATTTAGCGACCATACAATCAAAAGAGTTTATGAAGCATTAGTTTGGGGCTCGCTAAAACCCCAAAGCGGAAAAATCAACGAAAGGATAGCAAGAAGTATTAAAAACAGACAATTAATGTCTGTAAGAAAAGAAAAAGGGAAAGTTGCAATCACTAATTACAAAACAACAAAAATTTTTCAAAATACAAATCTTCCAAAAATTAGCTTAATTGAATGTCGGCTAGAAACAGGAAGAACTCATCAAATAAGAGTTCATATGAATTTTAAGGGAAATCCTATTTTAGGCGATAAATCCTATGGTAAATCAAAAAAAATTTTTAAAAATATTAATCAAGATTTAGAAAAAAAAATTAATAACTTTAAGAGGCAAGCTCTTCATGCAAAAAGTTTAGGTTTTATTCACCCTAGAACAAAAAAAGAGGTTTTTTTTGAAGCAAAAAGACCTAAAGATTTAGATTTATTAATTAAAAGTCTTGAAAAATCTACTCTTTAGCTACAGCTACCTTGTATTTGCCTTAATTTAATATTACATAAGCAGAAGAATTATGACGACCAAAACTATATACGCAAAACTACCATCTACAAGTTTAGATGGAAATTTAACACGTTATCTTACTCAAATTAAGAAATTTCCAATTCTTGATGCAAAAGAAGAATATATGTTAGCAAAAAGCTGGAAAGAAAGAGGAGATTTAAAATCTGCAGAAAAATTAGTGACAAGTCATTTAAGATTAGTAGCCAAAGTTGCTATGGGATATAGAGGTTATGGTTTGCCTGTCAATGAAATGGTTTCTGAAGGTAACATTGGATTAATGCAAGCAGTAAAAAAATTTGAACCTGAAAAAGGTTTTAGATTAGCTACTTATGCAATGTGGTGGATTAAAGCTTCAATTCAAGAATATGTACTAAGATCTTGGAGTTTAGTAAAAATGGGAACTACTACAGCTCAAAAAAAACTTTTCTTTAATTTAAAAAAAATCAAAAACCAATTAGCTTCAAATAATTTTGGAGATTTAAAACAAGAGCATGTTGAGGAAATTTCAAAAAGATTAAATGTTAAAAAAGAAGAAGTAATTTCGATGAATAGAAGATTGCTTGGAAAAGAAAAATCTTTAAACGATCCAATAAAAAACGAAGATGGAGCAGAATGGCAAGACTGGTTAGTAGATGATAAAATTGATCAAGAGCTAAAACTATCCCAGCAGCAAGAGCTTGGTGAGAGAAAAAAATTAATGAGCGATACATTTCATGTTTTAAATGCTAGGGAAAAACAAATATTAACTGCCCGAAGACTATCTGATGATATTACTACTTTAGAAAATCTAAGCAAAAAATACAAAATTAGTAGAGAAAGAGTTAGGCAAATTGAAAATAAAGCTTTTGAAAAATTACAAAAAGCAATGCTTAGTATTACAAAATCAAATAATTTACTTCCTCAAAATTAATTTATTTTCTAAAAGGATTTTCTAAGAGAATTGTATCTTCTCTTTTTGGACTAGTCGAAACACTAGATATTTTTACACCACAATAATCGCTAATAAATTTGATATATTTTTTTGCATTTTGGGGAAGATCTTTCCATTTTTTTATGCCACTTGTGTTGTGTAGCCATCCATTAAATTTCTTATATATTGGTTTAACTTTAATTTGATCTTGTAAAGAACTAGGAAAATAATCAATTTTTTTTCCATTAAGTTTATAAGCTACACAAACATTTATATCTCTAAGCTCATCTAAGACATCAATTTTAGTCAGAGCAATTCCTTTTGTTCCTGATATTATGCAAGATTGTTTAACTAACACTGCATCAAACCATCCACATCGTCTTTTTCTGTTAGTAACGGTGCCAAATTCTTTACCTTTCTTTCCAATTTTATTTCCTACTTCGTTTTTTAATTCTGTCGGAAAAGGCCCTTCTCCTACTCTCGTTGTGTATGCTTTAACAATACTTAAAATATAACCAATTGTATCAGGGCCACATCCTGATCCAGCTGAGGCTGCTCCAGCAACAGTATTTGAGGATGTTACAAACGGATATGTTCCATGATCTATATCAAGGAGCATTCCTTGTGCTCCTTCAAATACGATTATTTTCTTTTTCTTCTTAAATTCATTAATTTTTTTCCAAACAGGTTTTGAATATTTTAATATTTTAGAAGAAATTTTATTTAATTCTTTCAGTAATTTTTTTTTGTTCACTAATTTTTGGTTTAACCCTTTTCTTATAGAATTATGGTGGAATAAAATCATATCAATTTTTTTTGATAAGTTTTTTTTATTAGCAAGGTCCATTAAACGAATTCCTCTTCGACCAACTTTATCTTCATACGCTGATCCAATACCTCTTCTTGTAGTTCCTATTTTATCTGTATTCTTTGCATCTTCCCTAATTCTGTCTAGCTCTCTGTGTAGTGGTAAAATTAATGTTGCATTTTCAGCAATATATAAGTTTTTATTTGTAATTTTTATTCCTAGTTTTTCTATTTGATTAATTTCATCTAAAAGAGCCCAAGGGTCAATAACTACACCGTTGCCAATTATTGAAACTTTATTTTTTCTTACTATCCCTGAAGGTAATAACTTTAGTTTGTACGTAATACCATCCACAACAAGAGTGTGACCTGCATTATGACCACCTTGAAATCTCACTATCACGTCAGCTTTTTTGGAAAGCCAATCTACAATCTTACCTTTTCCTTCATCGCCCCATTGTGCTCCAACTACAGTAACATTAGACATTAGTGTCCCTTAAATTAAATGAGACTAAATGATTTAGTGGACCAAAGCCTTTTCCATAACCTGGCGCATTTAAAATTGCTTTATCTACATACTTAAGAGAAATCTTGCAAGATTTAAATATACTTTGTTTTTGAGACAAGCACGTAGCCAAAGCAGATGAAAGTGTACACCCAGTCCCATGAGTATGTCTTGTTTTAATTTTTCTTTTTGGAAAAATTTTTATTTCTTTTTTTGAAACTAAAATATCAAAAATCATTTTATTTTTTAGATGACCTCCTTTTAATAATACACTTTTTGCACCCATGTTTATGATTTTTTTTGCCGCTTTTATCATATCTTCTTTATTCACAATAGAATATCCTGTTAATACTTCTGCTTCGGGAATATTAGGTGTAACCACATCACACAATGGTAAAAGTAGTTTTTTTAAATATTTAATTGAATTAATATTAACTAATTTAGCACCTCCTTTTGCAATCATCACAGGATCAAGAACAATATTCTTTAACTTATATTTTTTTAAATTTTTATGAACACATTTTATTATATTAATATTATGTAGCATTCCAATTTTGACAGCATTGGCACTGATGTCATCTAAAATCATTGTTATTTGTGTTTGAAGATTTTTTGCAGGAATTGATATTATGTCTTTTACACCTTTTGTATTTTGAGAAGTTACTGCAGTAACTGCTGTCATTGCATAACTACCAAGAGCTGTAACAGTTTTTATATCCGCCTGTATACCAGCTCCCCCCGATGAGTCTGAGCCAGCAATTATTAGTACTTTTGATTTAGGTTTCACTTATTTATTGAACTCTTAATTATTTTAATACATTTTAAAATTAAACTTTTATCATAAGACTCTGCCATAATTCTTATTTTGGGTTCTGTTCCTGATTTTCTAATCAATAATCTTCCATTGCTACTCATAATTTTTTTGGCTTTTTTTATTGCAACTTTGCATTTAGGTAAGTTGACAATATTTTTATCTTTAACTATTATGCTTTCTAATATTTGAGGCAAAGGTTTAAAAATATTTAATAATTTACTAGCTTTTTTTCCTTTTCTTAATGAAAACAAAACTTCAAGAGCCACCATAAGTCCATCCCCAGTTGTAGCAAATTTTCCTAAAATTATATGGCCAGATTGTTCACCTCCTAAATTAAAATTTAATTTTTTCATTTTTTCTTTTACATACCTATCTCCAACGTTAGATCTAAAAAATTTAATTTTTTCTTTTTTTAAAAATTTTTCTAAACCGTAGTTTGACATAAGTGTTCCAATTACGCCTCCTTTCAAAAGTTTTTTATAATTCCATCTTCGAGCAAGCATAGCAATAATTTGATCTCCATCTATAATTTTACTTTTTTCATCACACATGATAATTCTGTCAGCATCCCCGTCAAATGAAATACCAACATGTGCTTTAAATTTTTTTACAGCAGATTGAATTTTATATGGATAAGTAGATCCACATTTATGATTAATGTTAAAACCGTTTGGTTTTATTCCTATTGATAGAACTTTTGCCCCAAGACTTTTGAGCAATTTAGGTGCCGAAATATAACCTGCTCCATTACCGCAGTCTAAAACTATTTTAGTTCCTTTTAAGTGAAAATTATTGGGAAAATTTTTTTTTATTATTTTAATATATTTGTCATTACCATCCTCAAGTCTTTTAACTCTACCTAATAATTTAGGATCAGTAAGTTGTTTTTTATTTTTTTGATCTATTAACTTTTCAATTTTCTTTTCTATTTTGTCAGACAGCTTCATTCCATCTGGCCCAAACAATTTAAGACCATTGTCGTAATAAGGATTATGAGATGCTGTGATCATTATCCCCATGTTAGCTTTCATTGATTTTGTTAACATTGCTAATCCGTTAGTAGGTAAAGGACCTAGAGTAAATATATGCATCCCCCCCGAGGCCAAACCTGAAACTAAAGCTGGTTCTAAAGTATATCCTGACAATCTTGTGTCTTTAGCAATAATTGCAATCTGTTTTGTTTTCTTTAAATTTTTAAAATAAGTGGCCGCAGCTAAACCAAACTTAAAAAATTTTTCTCCAGTAATATTACCCTGGTTTACGGTACCTCTTATACCATCTGTGCCAAAATATTTTTTTTTCATTTAGTTAATTTGTATTCAATATTTTTTTAAAAACTAATATACCTTGATTAATTTCTTTAACATTATGCACTCTGAATAGCTGAACTCCTTGAGAAAGTCCATACAGCACTGATGCTAATGTTCCTCCAATTCTATCTGGTGTATCAAATTTTGTTACTATATGTTTTATAAATTTTTTTCTAGAAGTTCCTATCAATATTGGGCACCCCAAACTATGAAGAACTGAAATTTTTGATAAAATTCTCAAGTTATGTTTTAAATTTTTTCCAAATCCTATTCCTGGATCTAATAATATTGACTCTTTTGTATATTTTCTTTTAATAGAAAAGTTAATTTTTTCCTCAAAAAAATCATAAATATCTAATATAGCATCCATGTACTTTGGGTTTTTTTGCATTGTGTCGGGAGTTCCTTGCATGTGATGTAAAACAAATGGAATTTTTTTTGATTTTATTATATGAAAAGAATTTTTATCAAATTTTAAACCAGATACATCATTAATAATACTAATTCCACATTCTATTCCTTTTTTCATCACATATGATTTTCTGGTATCTAAAGACAAAGTTATGTTTGGAAATTTTTTTTTTATTTTAATAATAACATTTTGTATTCTTTTCCACTCTTCTTTTTCATCAATAAGTTTTGAGCCAGGTCTAGTTGATTCTCCTCCTATATCAATAATTTTTGCTCCACTCTTAATCATTAATTTTGCATGATGAAATGCTTTTTCTTCATTAAAGAAAGAGCCACCATCCGAAAAACTATCTGGAGTTATATTTAATACTCCCATTATTTGAGGATTATTAAATTTGACCCTGCTAATTTTTTTCCTTTTAGATGTTATATTTTTTAGATCTTTATTTATTTTATTTTTTACTATTTGAGATAAATTTTTTATTTTAGAAATTGAATAAATGCGACTTTGAGTTAAATTTTTCTTCTTTCTTTTAAAAATCTCAACCTTGTCAAAAGCAATGCTACTATTTCCTGCTAAAATTAATGCTTTTTTATTTTTGATAAGATTTTTTGCATAATTGCCATAATAAAAATTACACGGTCTTGTGTAATATTTAAACATTTAAAATTATACAGCTGGCTTTGGCTTTAAGCCCAGAGATCCTAGTGATGAAGACTCTTCTTTATCTTTAATGCTTTCATCTTTTTGGCGATCTGGTTGTGTATTTTTAAAAATTAAACCTTTTATTTCTTCTCCACTTAACGTTTCATATAATAGCAAAGCTTTGGCTAATTTATGTAAATCGTCTATCTTTTCTGTAAGAATTTTTTTTGCTCTTTCATAACCCGCGTCCACAATTTTTTTAACTTCTTCATCAACTTTTCTTGATGTTTCTTCAGACATATGCGTTTGCCTAGCTATTTGCCTGCCCAGAAAAACTTCATCTTCATTATCACCGTAAGATAAAGGTCCAAGCTGATTACTCATACCAAATTTAGTAACCATATCTTTTGCTAGTTTTGTTGCCATCGATATATCAGAAGATGCTCCAGATGTGACTTTATCATGGCCAAAAATAATTTCTTCAGCAACTCTTCCACCCATAGCCTTTGATATATTCGCCTCCATGTATTCTCTAGTATGAGAATATTTATCTCTTTCAGGTAAAGTCCAGACTACACCCAAAGCTCTTCCTCTTGGTATTATTGTAGCTTTATGTATAGGGTCAGATGCTTTTTCATTTAAGGCAACAATTGCATGTCCGCCCTCATGATATGCTGTTAATTTTTTATCATCTTCTGTCATGACCATTGATCTTCTTTCTGCTCCCATCATTACCTTATCTTTAGCTTCTTCAATATCAGACATTGTAACAATTCTTTTATTTTTTCTAGCAGCCAATAATGCAGATTCATTACATAAATTTGCTAAGTCGGCCCCAGAAAACCCTGGTGTACCTCTAGCAATTGTTCTTAATTTAACGTCAGGTCCTGTTGTAATTTTTTTAATATGAACTTTTAAAATTGCTTCTCTTCCAATTATATCTGGATTAGACACTACAACCTGTCTATCAAATCTACCTGGTCTTAATAATGCTGGATCCAAAACGTCAGGTCTATTGGTTGCAGCAATTATTATAACCCCTTCATTGGTTTCAAAACCATCCATTTCAACAAGTAGCTGGTTTAACGTTTGCTCTCTTTCATCGTTTCCTCCACCAAGTCCCGCGCCTCTGCTTCTTCCAACGGCATCAATTTCATCTATAAATATTATACAAGGAGCATTTTTTTTTCCCTGTTCCATCATGTCTCTTACTCTAGAGGCTCCAACACCCACAAACATTTCAACAAAGTCTGAGCCAGATATTGTAAAAAAAGGAACGCTTGCTTCTCCAGCAATTGCTCTAGCTAATAAAGTTTTACCAGTGCCAGGAGGTCCTATTAAAAGAGCACCTTTAGGAATTTTTCCTCCTAATCTTCTAAATTTTCTTGGATCTTTTAAAAATTCAACAATTTCTTCAAGTTCTTCTTTAGCTTCATCAATTCCAGCCACATCATTAAAAGTAATTTGTCCACGTGTCTCTGATAAAAGTTTTGCTTTTGATTTTCCAAAACCCATCGCGCCACCTTTGCCGCCTTGCATTTGTCGCATGAAAAAAATCCATACTCCAATAAGCAACAGCATTGGAAACCAAGATAAAAGAACTCCTAACAAAGAAGGCATTTTGTCATCTATAGGCACGGCTGTAATATTTACACCTTTTGATGTTAATCTTTCAACAAGATTTGGATCGTAAGGGGCATAAGTATTAAATGTTGTGCCATCAGATAAAATTCCTCTGATTTCATTACCTTGAATTTCAACTTGAACCACTCTTCCTTCTTCAACATTTTTTAAGAAATTTGAAAATGGTACCTTTTCTATGGTTACCGTTTTTTGTGGATTTTGAAATAATTGAAATAGCCCTACTATTAGTAAAACTATTACTCCCCACATCATTAAATTTTTTAAATTCATACTATTAAGATAAGCATTATTTTTAACTAAACAAGTGGCATTTAATCATCGTATTTAAATAAAAATACTTATTTTTCAGCATGTATGGGCATTTTATTAATTTTTGACTCTTTAAATATTATAATTACCCCTTCTTTTTTTTCAATAACACATCCTCCGAGAGTTGATTTATTAAATTGTTTTTTTTTTAATCTATTTAATAAATTTACAACTTTTTTAGATCTTGGTGGATAATAAGTTCCTGCGATTAAAGACAAAATGCCAGAAAAAGATTTAAAAATAATTTCATCTGCCTCTTCTAAAAAAATCTTTCTGTTTATTAAACATTTGTTATTTGAAATAAAATTAACATGTTTATATAAAGCTTTATTTTTATAATAGTTAAGGGCTTCCTCTGCTGATAAAAGGTTATTTATAGTTTTAATAATTTTGCTTGTATCGAGACCTTCTTTTTTCATTATGTCTCTATATTTTCTAATTCTCACTCTTAAATATTTATCATTTTTATTAGATGGATCTTCAATGTAAGTTTTAAAATAGTTTAGCGTTACATATTTAAGTTCTTCTTTTTTAAAACCTAATAAAGGTCTAACAATTTTAAGATTTTGATTATAATTAACTGTTTCTGACATTGATGAAAGACCAGCTAAACCACTTCCTCTAGAAAGTCTTATAAAAAAGTTTTCAATTTGATCATCTAGATGATGTGCTGTAAGTAAATATTTTATGTTTTTTTCATGACAAAAATTGGATATTAAGGAATACCTAATATTTCTTGCACTGCTTTGAATATTACTTTTTGGAATTTTTCCTTGCCAATTTAAAATGTTACTTTTTATATTTTTTTTTTTTAATAATTTGCTAACTGTACTTGCTTCTATTTTTGATTCTTTTCTAAGTTTATGATCTACAATTAAAAAATATACTTTATTTTTAAATTCATCTGAATAAATTTTACTAAAATAAGCTAAGCTTAAGCTATCTGATCCACCAGAAACAGCTACAGCAAATTTTTCTTCTTTAATATTTTTGAAAATTATTGATTTAAAATTTGAATAAATTTTTTTAATTTTTATACTTTTAGAAGTATTTTTTTTTTCAACTTTTTTTATCACAATTAAATTTTTTCTTTTCGTATTCTGCTTTTTGGATAACAGATTGATTTGCTTTTGGATATTGAACTTTAACACCTAAAATCATCGAACATCCTTGGTCTTTTTCTCCTATTTGAACAAGCATAACTCCTAATTTAAGTAAGTTCACTGGAGCCTTGCTACTTTTAGGATATTTTTGGTAACCATCCAAGTATGCTGAAGCTGCATCTTGATAAAGTTGTCTTATTCTAAAAGTTTCTCCATACCAATATTGTGCATTACCGGCTAAAGCATGTTTAGAATTAATTTCTACAAATTCTCGTAATGCAAATTCCGCTGTTTCGTAATCACCTACTTTTAAAAAACTTGTAGCAAATTCATATTGTTCTTCTGGTGACGCATTTGGCAATAATTTTTTTGTCCTCTCAGCTGTTTCTGTTATCACAGTGCCTACAGTTTCTATAGATTGCGTTTCTTGAACTTGTTCAGTTGACGAAACGTCAGTTTCAGAAACTAAACCTAACTCTTCTGCCTCCCCACTTCCGGGTAATTTTTTCTTCTTGCTAGTTTTGCTACCACTTTTTAAGCTAACCTTTCCTGTTTCTAAGTCTTGAAATCTAACTTGATTATCTGTTTGTACTTTAGTTATTCTGCTAGATAATTTATCTAACTTAAAATTTACTTCCTCAAATTTATTAGTTAAAATTTTAAATTGCTCTTCTAATTCAGATAATTTAAGTAAATGTTTTGTTAAAATATCATCTTCGCTATCGGAAAGTTTCACGCTAACACCGCTGGCTTTATTTCCTTCGCTATAAACTGCTTTTTCTAATGTTTTAATATCTTGTTGTAAATCTTTTAATATTCGCAAAGTTGATTCTTCTTCTTCAGCATAAGATTTATACGAATTAAAACTTATAAAAATTAATATTAATAAAATTTTGATTGATTGTTTAAATATTTTATCCATAAATTAAATATAACTTTAAAGAAAATAATGGCAAAAAAAAGACCCCCATAATTACTTATGGAGGTCTTTTGATATTCCTTAAATATTAAATTCTTATTTAACCTTAACTGTTACTGATCTTCTGTTTTGAGACCAAGCTAAAGGTGTACTTCCAGAATTTACAGGTCTTTCTTTTCCATAACTTATAACAGATATTCTGCTACCTGAAATTCCATAAGTCATTAAATAATCCTTAACTGCATTTGCTCTTTTTTCGCCAAGAGCTAAGTTATATTCTCTTGTACCTCTTTCGTCAGCATGCCCTTCAACAGTTACTGAAACTTTTTTCTGTTTTCTCATCCAAGCAGCTTGCTTACGTAAAGTGTCTCTTGAAGCAGTTGTTAAAGTTGATTTGTTAGTTGCAAAGAAAACTCTATCCTTTACTCCAGTAGCTAAAAATTCGACTGTGTCTAAACCGGTGTATATATCACCTGACATTTTTCCAGCTTTTTTAGTTTGTGCTGCGCAAGCTGTAAGTGCTACGCTTGCAATTATAACAATTAAAAGTCTTTTTAAATTCATTCTAAAACCCATCTCTTAATACTCCCTATATATTTCTTTTTGATTAATCTTTCTTAATATTCCAAATTAACTTTGATGTTGCAAGTTAAATTTACAACAAAAAGCCTTACTTTGAGAGTAAAGATGACCAAGATGGGTCTGAACCATCTGTTTCGGTCTCAATAAGCCTCTCGTTGTACCCCGTTAAATCTATAGACCACAATTTGGCGCTAAAACCCTTGCCCTCAGAATCAGTTTTTGTCTCTCTATAAAAAATTAATACTCTTCCATTAGGCGACCATGAAGGAGCTTCCTGGTAAAAGTTTTCAGTTAAAAGCCTTTCTCCACTACCATCCGCTCTCATAACTCCTATATAAAATTTACCTTTAAACACTTTTGTAAAAGCAATTAAGTCTCCTCGCGGTGACCAAACAGGTGTCCCATACAAACCTTTACCAAAAGTAATTCTTTTTACATTTGAACCATCACTTCGCATGACGTAAATTTGTTGCAATCCACTTCTGTCAGAATTGAAACATATGAATTTTCCGTCTGGTGAGTACGATGGAGATGTATCAATAGAAGTATGATCAGTAATTTTTTCAACCACTCTTGAATCTAAATCCATTGTATAAATATCTGAATTTCCATCTTTTGCGAAACTCATGATTATTTTCTTACCATCGGGTGAAAACCTTGGTGCAAATGTCATTCCTGGAAAATCCCCAACTGCCTCTTGGATTCCTGTTTCTATATCCAGCAAATACACTCTTGGTAAATTTCTAAAATAAGATAAATAAGTCACTAGTTGATTTGTAGGACTAAATCTTGGCGTCAAAACTAATTCATTTCCTAAAGTTAAATATTTTACGTTTTCTCCATCTTGATCCATAATTGCAAGTTTTTTATATCTTTGAGTTTTTGGGCCAGTTTCCGAAACATAGATAATACGTGTATCAAAATATCCTGCCTCTCCAGTTAATCTCTCGTAAATCTTATCTGAAATTATATGAGCAACTCTTCTCCAGTTATCTGGCGTTGTTGAAAACGCTAAAGCAACTATTTCTTTTGCAGCAACAACATCCCATAATCTAAATTCGGTTCGTAATTTATCTCCTGAAATTGTTGTTTTGCCTGTTACAAGCGCTTGTGCTTTTATTAACTTCCAATCTTCAAATCTTGGTTTGATATGTGCGATATCTGGCTTTTGAACAAAAGATTCTTTTTTTAAAGGATTAAATAAGCCTGATCTTTTTAAATTTATTTCAATTATCTTAGAAATTTCTTCACCAATATTTTTTATTATTTGATCTCCATCTTTAATAGTTTCTGAAGAGGGGTCATTATATAGTGGTGAAACAGCTATTGGTAAAGGATTTAAATTTCCTCTTGTTATATCTACTTCAATTAAAGCATTTGAAGGTGAAATAAAAAGATAAATAAAAAGTATAATTAATTTTTTCATATCAACCTTTTAACATTTCGTTTGCATCAAAATTTAATTGTAAATCTTTCCACCTTTCGTACCCTGTTGGAGGAACTCTTAAAGGTTGGCAAATTCGAACAGCTCTAAGAGCGCTTTCTGCTAAAACTTTATAAAAACTTTGTCCCGGTTTATTCATACGAGCATGATCTAATATTTCAGATCTTAAAACAGTACCATCTGGTTTTAATCTTAGTTTAATTCTTACCAAAAGATTTTCTTGGTATGGTAACCCTAAAGGTAAACTCCAACAACCAAAAATTTGAGCTTTTAATGCATCTTCTTCGCTTAGAGTTAGTCCTGATACAAAAGACGTTTTAGCACTGCTTTGTGTTAACTTTTGATTTTTTTTCAAAGTTTCTGCAGTTTCTTCTTTGGACTTATCAATAAGAGCTGCTATTTGATTTGGGTCAAAAAGTTCTTTTTTTTCAAACTCAGAGGCTTGCCTTATTTCATCTTTAATTTCTTCTGGATTTTGTTTTTTTTCTATTAATTTTTTCTTATCTTTATCAAGATCTTCAGGTAAAGGAATTCTATCAGGTTTTTCCTTTTTCTTTTCTGTTGGGGGAGCTTGTTCAGAAACTATCCTTTTTTCTTCTTCTTTTTTTTTTAGTTTCTCTAACGTTTTTGCTGCTTTAGCGGCAAATGGAATGCTAGTCGTATCTGTAATTTGAATTAAATCGACAGATAAAATTGGAGGCAAATCAAGTGGTTGTCTTTTCATAAATGGTAAACTTATTGCAGTTAAAATAATCATTGTTATATGAAAAAATACAGAAACAAATACACTTTTGGTCATAACTATTATTTTTTATAAGGCTCAGATATTAAAGCTACCTTAGAAAATCCAGCACCGGAAAGCATTCCCATTACCTCTAACACTCTTCCATAATTAATTGTTTTATCTCCTCGTACATATATTCTAGTATCAGTTCTGTTGTTTGAAATTGCTAAGATTTTTGGAATTATTTTATTAAAAACTACCTGGTGTTCTTGAATAAAAACTTCTCCTTTTGAGTTAATAGATAGTGTTAAGGGCTCTTGATCGTCTGGTAAAGAGTCTGCGGCAGACTCAGGCAAATCCACTTGCACACCGACAGTTAGCAAAGGAGCGGTAACCATAAAAATAATAAGCAGTACGAGCATAACATCAACAAAAGGTGTTACATTAATTTCGCTCATTGGCTCTTTGGATGAACGGTTTAATTGAAAACTCATAAATTTATTTTAAATAATTGATAAAAATCTTTTAGAAAAATTTTCTATTCTTGAACTATATCTTTTGGAATCGCTATTAAATTTATTATAAGCTATTACAGCGGGTATAGCAGCTAATAAGCCTAATGCGGTTGCAAAGAGGGCCTCTGCTATTCCGGGTGCTACGATTGCCAAACTGGTATTTCTTGAAATTGCAATAGATTGAAAAGAATTCATAATTCCCCAAACAGTTCCAAATAAACCTATAAAGGGCGCCGTTGATCCTACTGTTGCAAGGAAAGTAAAATGTTTTTCAATTAATTTTATTTCTCGATCTGCAGAAATTTCAATCACTCTGCTTACTCGAGCAGCTTGAACAGATGATGATTTAGATTTTGTTTTAATTAGTTCAGCCATTGCAGACTGAAAAATATTTGCCACTGGATCTTTGTCTCTATTTGTTAATGAGTTATAAAAACTTTCTGCTGACTTTGATTTCCAGAATTTTTCTTCAAAAGTAGTTGTGCTATTTGTTATTTTTTTAAAAAGTTTATATTTATCAAAAATTAAAGCCCATGAATAAATTGATGCTGAAATTAGAATGATAATTACACTTTTAACTATAAAATCTGCTCTTAAAAAAAGCTGCAACAAAGAAAAATCTGTTGATCCTCCCAAATTAACTACTTGTGTTGCTACTTCTTGTTCCATAAATGCTAATGTGCATCTAAATGTGTCATGAATTTGGCACTAAAATAATTAAATTTCATAAAACTAAACTTATAATGAGATTAAAGTTGAGTATCATTGAAATATAATGCAATTAAAATTGCATCAGCTCTATTTGAGTCTTTTTTTCTGTGGAGTTTGTTGGAAATCTCTGGATAAACCTCAATTACCTTTGTTCTGCTTGCATCTTTATGAGTTTTGATCAAATTGAAATGTTTTTTCCATTTTGTGGGTCGAATGAAGTAAATTGGTAAACTTAAAGCTGCACAAATCCCTTTGATAACTCCAAAAGACTGGCCAAAATTAAACATGCTGGTCACACCTTGCCCAGGCATTGCATTGACATGCTCGACAGCGACTACGACTTCTTTTCCAGTTTTTATTACTTCTTTGATAATATTAGATACTTGAGCGCTATTAATTTGTCTTTTATTTTTTTTTCCATCAATCATTGTGGGTGTGTCATAAACTTCTAAAATTTTCTTATTTTCTATTACACTGATAGCACCACTTATTCCAGGATCTATACCAATAATAATCATGTGTTTGTACTTTTAGATATTAATTTATTATCAATTTCTAAATTAGCATAAACATATTGAACATCATCATCATCTTCTAGTATTTCAAGAAAATTTAGTACAGATTTAGTTTTTTCTTGATCTAATGAAATTTTATTTATGGGTAGCCACTCTATGCCAGAAGAAATAAAATTTTGAACTATTTTTTCTATTTCAACTTTAACTTTATAAAAATTTTCTTTTACCGTAATAATTTCATGAAAAGAAGAATTGGATGAACAATCTTCAGCTCCCCCACTAATTGCTAATTCTAATATATCGTTATCCGAAATTTCATTTTTATGAATTCTAATTACACCAACTTGTTTAAATTGATGAGAAGCAACACCTGAAGAGCCTAAATTCCCTCCATTCTTATGAAATATAGTCCTTATGTTTGAGGCAGTTCTGTTTTTATTATCAGTCAAAGCCTCAATGATGACTGCTATTTTTTCAGGACCAAAACCTTCGTAAATAATACTGCTATAGTTCAAATCTTTATTTAATTCAGATTTATTAATAGCTCTTTCAATATTATCCTTAGGCATGTTTGCTATTTTAGCAGCTTGTATTGCAGCTCTTAGTCTTGGGTTCATATCAGCATTTTTTGAGCCTAGTTTAGCCGCAACAGTAATTTCTTTTGATAGTTTAGAAAAAATTTTTGAACGTTGCTTATCTGCTTTTCCTTTTTTATGTTTAATTCCTGCCCAATGAGAATGACCTGCCATAAATTATATTCTATTTTCTAAAGCTCCACCTAAAATAATTGGTTCAACTTTAGTAGCCAGACCAGTCGTCTCATCCGCAACAACCATCAATCCTGAAATTGTGGCCGCACCTAAAGCAGGATGATGTCTAATTGCGGTAGGATCTTTTAAAAATTTTTTTAAAGAATTTTCTCTATTCATTCCAATAACAGATTTATAATCACCACACATACCTACGTCCGTTTGGTAAGCGGTACCTTTCTCCATAATCACATGATCAGAGGTAGGAACATGAGTGTGGGTTCCCACAACTACTGTAGCTTTTCCATCAAACAAATATCCCATTGCCATTTTTTCGCTAGTTAACTCTCCGTGCATATCAACTGCTATGAAATCGGCTTCTTTAGTTAATTTAATTTTTTCAATAAACTTCTTTGCTTCTTTAAAAACATCTTCACACTTTTTCATATAAATGTTTCCCATTAAATTAATTACTGCAACTTTTTTATTATTTTTAGATTTAAAAATACCAAATCCATTACCTGGAGATCCTTCAATCAAATTTTGTGGTCTCAGCAGTCTTTTTTCAATACTTATAAATTGTATAACTTCTTTTTGATCCCAAACATGGTTACCCGTAGTTATAACGTCAACTCCAGCTTTTAAAAACTCTTCAACATTTTTTTTTGTAATTCCAACGCCTTGGTCAGCAGCATTTTCACCATTTGCAATAACAAAATCTAATTTTTTTCTCTTAATTATATCTGGCAGGTTTTCAATCACAGCTTTACTTCCTGAAGATCCAACAATATCACCTAGTAATAAAATATTCATAAAATAATAATTTAATTTATAATACCTCGTTCAGTGAAAATATAGTCCAATTTAAAATCATGTTTATTAGTTGGTATAATTTTGCACTTCTGAAATGAATAACCTATACCTAAAAAAATTGTTTTTTTTTTAATCATTCTAATTTTTTTTAAACTTCTATCGTAATATCCCTTGCCATAACCGATTCTATTTAAATTTTTATCAAATGCTACCAAAGGAACCATGATTAAATCAGGTATTACTACTTTTGCAGAATTATCAGGCTCTAATATTCCAAGACTATTAACATAGAGAGGATCTTTATAAGCCCACAACCTAAAAGACATTTTGCCTTGAGATTTAATTACAGGCAACGAAACCCTAAAATTTTTTTTTGATGCCTCTTCAACAAACTTTAAAGTATCAACTTCGTGATTAACTGGATAATAAGTAGATATTATTATTTTTTTATTTCCATATTTTTTTTTTATTAAACTAAAAATTAAATTAAAATTGAATTTTTTTGTTGTTGAATATTTTTTTTTCCTTTTTAAGAGGAATACATTTCTCAAAAAAGATTTTTCATATTTCATTTACTGTATATTTTTTTCTTGATTAGAATCAGCGCTTTCTATAAATTTTTCTATTGTTTTTGTAGCTTTATCCAAAATTACTCCATATGAATTTTTATTTTTTTCAAGTGTGGTTTCAAATTTATTCAGCTCCCCTTTTAACTTTTCAATTTCTAATTCTTTTTCATTTTTATATTGTATTGCTAAAGATTTAAGATCTTTAAATTTATTTGACAATTTTTCAAAATCATCTTTATTACTTTTCATTTTTTTAAACAAATCAAAATAATCATCAACTATTTTAATTGAGGTTATAAGAAGCAATTTATTTTCTCCTATATTTCCTAAATCTTTTTTTAGTTCATTATATTTAGAATCTAAATGGTTAGCTAATTCTTTAAGATTATCTTCCTGGCCATCATCACATGATAGTAAATAATCTTTATTATTAAATTTTATATTTACGTTTGCCATTTTTCAATTTCATCTATTAAAATCTCAGTCTCTTGGTTAAGTTCATCAATTTTTTGATTAAAATCATTTTTTTTACCAAATTTGAGATTTACATCTTGGTTAATTTTTTCTAACTCCAATTTTAGCTCATCATGCTGAATTGCAAGATTTTGAAATTTTTTATCTGATTCAGCCTTTTCACTTAATAATTGATTTTTCTCCGTATTCAAGGAATTAATGTTTTTATTCATTTTTGCAACCTCGACTGACATTGAGTTTAGTTTTTCAAGGACATCGTCCAATTTTTTTTCTTTTTCTTTATAATTATCCATTTGCTTTTATAAAAATCATATTATTGATTTGATCCGTTCAAGTCTATATAGGTTTTATAGTGAGTCCAAACTTCAAAGATTTAAGTAATGCTATAAGATTTCTTTCGATCGATGCTGTACAGAAAGCTAATTCTGGGCATCCCGGAATGCCGATGGGTATGGCTGATGTTGCGACTGTTTTATTTAAATACTACCTAAGGTTTAATCCTAAAAATCCAAGCTGGATGAATCGTGATCGCTTCATTTTGTCAGCCGGTCACGGCTCAATGCTTTTATATTCTCTATTATATTTAACTGGCTATAAAAGCATCGCTATAAAAGATATTCAAAACTTTAGAAAATTAAATTCTATATGTGCGGGACATCCTGAATACGAAAAAAATACTGGAATTGAAACTACTACTGGTCCGTTAGGACAAGGTTTATCAAATGGAGTAGGAATGGCAATTGCTGAAGAAATTATGAAAAAGAATTTTGGTTCTAGTTTAATTAATCACAAAACTTATGTTATTGCAGGTGATGGAGATTTTATGGAAGGAATAAGTCATGAAGCTATGAGTTTAGCTGGACATTTAAAATTGAAAAATCTTATTGTTTTTTTTGATAACAATAAAATTTCAATTGATGGACCAACTAGTTTGTCGGTTTCTGATAATTATAAAAAGAGATTTGAAAGTTATGGATGGTTTTTTCAAGAAGTAAATGGTCATGATGAAAAACAAATATCTAAAGCTATTAAAAAAAGTTTAAATTCAAAAAAACCATGTTTAATATCTTGCAAAACTACTATTGGTTATGGTTCTCCTAATAAAGCAGGAAAATCCTCTTCACATGGTGCGGCGCTTGGTGAAGCTGAAGTTGAGCTGGTTAGAAAAAAACTAAAATGGAAACATAAACCTTTTGAAATTCCAAAAGAAATTCTTAATGAATGGAGAAAAATTGGAGAAAAAGGAACGCTACATGAGAAAAAATGGAATACAATTTACAATAAGAAAAGTAAAAAAATAAAAGATGAATTTTCAAGAGTAATAAATGACAAGCTACCAAAAAAAATTGAAAAACTTATATATAATCAAAAGAAAAAATTCTTTGATTTAAAATCTGATTTAGCTTCAAGACAAAGTTCTGCATTGGTGTTAGAAGAAATTACAAGTAGTTTGCCCGAACTAATTGGGGGGTCCGCGGACCTAAGTGGATCAAATAATACTAACACTAAACACTCGGTAATCATTAAGCCCTCAAACTTTAAAGGAAATTATATTCACTATGGTGTTAGAGAGCATGCTATGGCAGGAATAATGAATGGTATGGCGCTGCACAAAGGCATAATACCCTATGGAGGAACTTTTTTAGTTTTTCTAGATTATTGCAAACCTTCTTTACGATTATCTGCTTTAATGGGTTTAAAAGTAATTTATATATTTTCTCATGACTCGATCGGCCTTGGTGAGGACGGTCCAACTCATCAACCAATAGAACATCTAGCTCATTTAAGAGCGATTCCAAATTTAAATGTATTTAGACCAGCCGACACAATTGAGACACTTGAGTGTTGGGAAATGGCCTTAAAAAACGTTAATACTCCGAGTGTGATAGTTTTATCTAGACAAAAACTTTCGTTTTTCACAGAAACACTCTCACAAGAAAATATGAGTAGTTTCGGAGCTTACGAAATCAAAAAAAATAATACTACTCCTGAAGTTACTTTGATCGCGTCTGGTTCTGAAGTTAAAATTGCACTTGAAGCTTTTAATAAATTAAAAGATCTTAATATTAATTCAAAAGTAATTTCAATGCCTTGCCAAGAATTGTTTAACAATCAGTCAGAAGAATATAAAGAAAAGATTCTTGAAAAAAATTCAATTAAAATTTCGATTGAAGCGAGTAGTGTATTTGGTTGGGAAAAATATGTTGGTCAAAAAGGATCCTCTATTGGTATGAAATCTTTTGGGAAAAGTGCCCCAATTAAAGATTTGTATGAGCACTTTAATTTGACTAGTAATAATGTTGTTAAGCTTGCTAAAAAAATGTTAGGAAAATAAATATGACTTTAAAAATTGGCATTAATGGATTTGGAAGAATTGGAAGAATGGTGCTTAGATCTATTATTGAAAATAAAAGAAAAGATATTGAAGTTGTTGCTATAAACAATAGAAGCAATGCTGAAGTAAGTGGCTTTTTACTAACACATGATACTATTCATGGATCGTTAAAAAACAAAATAAACTTTTCAAATCAATCAATTAGCATTGATGGGAAAAAAATTAATATGCTCCAAGAAAGTGAAATTTCAAATATAGATTGGGGAAAATATAAAGTAGATGTAGTTCTAGAATGTACTGGTAAATTTAATTCAAAAGAAAAGTCAGCTCAGCATCTCAAATCAGGCGTAAGAAAAGTTTTAGTTTCAGCTCCTTGTAAGGGGGCTAGTAATATTGTTTTTGGAGTAAATCATAAAAACTTGAACTCAAAAGATGAGGTAATTTCTGCTGCATCTTGTACTACAAACTGTCTAGCTCCAGTTGCTAAAGTGTTAAACGATAATTTTGGAATTGAAAGAGGATTTATGACCACAATACATTCTTACACTACTGACCAAAGGCTATTAGATAATTCACATAAAGATTTAAGACGAGCGAGATCTGCTTTGAGTTCTATGATACCAACCACAACCGGAGCAGCAAAATCATTGGGTGACGTAATTCCAGAGCTAAAAGGCAAAGTAGAAGGCGTATCTATTCGCGTTCCCACTCCTAACGTTTCTTTGGTGGAGTTTGTTTTTTCTTCAAGTAAAAACCTAACTATTGAAGATATAAATGATGCATTTATCAAAGCTTCAAAATCAGAATTAAAAGATGTATTGAGTATAAATAACAAGCCTCTTGTTTCCTCAGATTTTAATCATGATTCCCATTCTTCAATAGTAGATTTACCATTAACAAAAGTTGTACAAAATAAAATGGCTAAAGTTTCTGCTTGGTATGACAATGAATGGGGTTTTGCTTGTAGAATGTGCGACTTGGCAAATTATTTTGGCAAGATCTAGTGTTCCATGGTTAAAATAAATCATTTAGACGATAATATTCAACTAGAAGGAAAAAGAGCTCTTGTAAGAGCTGACTTTAATGTTCCTGTAAGTAATGGTTCTATAACTGAATCTTCAAGAATTGAAAAAGTCCTACCCACAATAAAATTTTTAATAAAGAATAAAGCAAAAATAATAATCATCTCACACATTGGTAGGCCTAAAGGAAAAAATATTCCTAATTTAAGTTTAGAGCCAATTGCTAAAAAATTAAAAAAATTATTAAATCAAAATGTATTTTTTTTAGATAAAACTATTGGATTGGAGGTTGTTGAAAAATCTAAAAAAATTTCTAATGGAGATATTTTGGTTCTTGAAAACCTGAGATTTAATAAAGAGGAAGAATTAAATTCACAAAACTTTGCTAAAGAACTTTCAAAAATTGGAGATATATATATTAATGAAGCCTTTTCCTGCTCACACAGAGCGCATGCTTCTATAACTGAAATTACTAATCACATAAAATCCTTCGCAGGAAAACAATTAACTGAAGAGGTTAATACTATAAAAATGTTAACTGGAGGCGCAAAAAAACCTGTTTCTTGTATTATTGGAGGTTCTAAAATTTCTACTAAAATAGGTGTTTTAAGTAATCTTATAAAAAAAATGGAAAATATAGTAATTGTTGGAGCGATGGCAAATAATTTTATTAAATACAAAAAATATAATATTGGAAAATCTATCTTTGAAAAAAATACAGAAAATTTAATAAATAATATTATTAAACAGTCCGTTGCACATAACTGCAAACTTACTATTCCTAGTGACGTTATTGTTTCGAAAGACCATAATTCGAAAGGTGTATTAAAAAATTTGGAAGAAATAGATGATACAGATTTAATTTTAGATATTGGTAACAAAACTATAGAAACGATTTCTACAATAATTGATAATTCAAAAACAGTATTGTGGAATGGTCCTGCTGGATATTTTGAAATTGACGAATTCGCTAAAGGAAGTAATAAAATTGCAGAAAAAATTAGTAAAAATACTAAAAATAAATCTCTTACGTCAATTGCGGGAGGTGGAGACACGGTGGCTGCAATAAATAAATTTAACTGTTTTAATGGGTTTACATATATATCAACTGCAGGTGGAGCATTTTTAGAACTTCTTGAAGGAAAAGTTTTACCTGGTATAAAAGCTTTAGAAATAAATGAGTGAAATAGAAAATATCGCAAAACAATTAGTAGCAAAAGGTAAAGGTATATTGGCTGCTGATGAAAGCACTGGAACTATGACTAAAAGACTAGCCAGTGTAAATGTTGAATCAACATCAGAAAGCAGATTAAAATTTAGAGAAACTTTATTCTCTTCTGAAGGTATGAAAAATATCAGCGGAGTAATACTTTACGATGAAACTATAAAACAAAAGACCTCTTCTGGGAAAACTATACCTGAATTAATTAAAAGTTTTGG